>Ga0255774_10000016_pt1 | contig 159337 bp, 95 predicted proteins | sample 101ome_17_FD_179972 | JGI IMG/M metagenome (GOLD analysis project Ga0255774, IMG submission 179972) | Coastal salt marsh microbial communities from the Groves Creek Marsh, Skidaway Island, Georgia - 101407AT metaG (version 2) | ecosystem: Environmental > Aquatic > Marine > Intertidal zone >... | reverse complement strand
AATCGTCTACTCAGGCCAAGGCTGCGTGTAGGCGTATCGCCGCGAGCGTTACGGTCGCGTCGCGTTGTTAGTTTTTCATCGAGTCCCGTCTTCCTTAACGTGAGTCACGACTCGTCACATGATCTCATATGTCTATCATATGTAAAAGTATATACTCGAGTGTATACAATGTAGAACAGATAAACTTTTTTATGTTTCAACGAATTAAAAAAAAATTGAACTTTGATAGGCTTAAAAGTCCTTAAGTATTCGTGCGGCCGATGGGGATCGAACCCATGACCTTTGGATGACCCGACGTAGATGTTTCGTCAGAAAGTGTGCATGTCGGAAGGCGTGCTTCCGGTGCGCTCGTTCCGTTGGTCAGCCAGCGTGCCGTGCGACTCGCGTCGCACCGCGCGTGGACTGGTGTTAGGATGTTTTTTATGCTATGAGACCAACGCTCTAACCAACTGAGCCACGGCCGCGGTAATATATGACGATTGGCGCGCACTCAATCTATTTAAACACGACCAAAAGGTCCATTCGTCGGACTTATGGGTCCGTGACGACTCATGGACGCGCCGCCGGGCGAGGCGACCGCGAACGCGACACGGTGACGCGCGACGACGACGACGACGATGGTGGGCGCCGCCGTGCGATCGATGATGGAACACGCGGGTGGGGTGTCCACGTCCTCGCCCAAGGCGCGCGTCGTGCACGCGACGACGGCGAGCCGTCCGCGACGTCGCGTGCGCGCGAGGATGGCGATGGATGACGGGCCCAAGTACGTGCGCGATTCGCGAGACGACGCGCGGGCGAAACAAGCGCGAGATGCGGGGAAAACGCCCGAAACCGTCGATGCGTTCGTCGCGTCGTTCGATGACGGGGAAGAGGGGTCGTCGGATTCGCCGGTGACGCGCGCGCTGAACGAAGAGTTTAGGACGCGGGACGGCGCGGTGCGCGTGCGCGACGGACGCGGGGGGGCGACCAAGGCGACGCTGACGCATCCGAGCGGGGCGTACGCGGACGTGTACTTGAGAGGTGGGAACGTGTGTTCGTGGGTGTTGGCGTCGGGTGGGGAGGTGTTTTACGTGCCCGAACGGGCGGATTTTAAAAAGCACGCGCCGACGGACGCGGGAAACCCCGCGTGCTTTCCCACAGAAGCCGACGGCGGGTTCGCGAGTCGCATGGAGTGGCGCATCGTGGAGACGGGGACGTACGCGGCGAGCGATGGAACGATGTGTCCGTTCGTGGCGATCGAGTTGACGGACGATGATTCTTCGAGAGCGGTGTTTAATCACAATTTCAAGTTGACGCAGGAGATTTCGCTCGAGCACAACGCGCTGCGCGTCAAGACGACGTGCGCCAACACCGGGTCGTCGGCGTTCGAGTACGCGTTGGGACACAAGGCGCACGTGGCGGTGAATGATTGTAAAGAAGGTGACGTGTATTACGTCGGGTTCGAGGACGGGATGTATCTCGATCGCGCCGTGCACCCCACCAAGACGCGCGTGCGGTTTACGCGCGACGCCTCCGCCGACGCGCTCGCCGAGCGATGCTTCAAGCTCGACGGACGCACGGACAGGGTGTACCTCACGACGAACGATCTCGACACGGGCGTCGAGGTCGGTACGGGATGCACGGTGTACGCGCAAAACTTATCCGGCGAGAACGGGGCGGTCGATCGCGCCGTGTTCAACCCGGGGGTGGACGCCGCGCCGAATTCCTACCGCTGGTTCGCGGGTCTAGGCATAGGAAACTTTGGAAAGCTTCGCGTCGCCGAACCCGATTCCAAGTCCACGGTGGAGATTCAGTACAAGGTCGTGGACCACGCGCCGAGCGTGGGGATTCGGGAAGAGTTTGAAATGTTTGAAAAGATCAACGCGCGAAACGCCGCGCTCAACCGTCAAAACGTCGACTTTGAGGCGACGGATTTACCCGTCGACTCGCAATGATTGATTGACGGTTTATTTTGAATGAATGAATAAATTCAAGTTTGTCTTCTGCGTGTATTAAATCAACGACTTTGACGACAAAGGAACCCCCCCCCCGTCTCACGACGACGCCCCCTCGCCGCCCTCGTCGCGCCGCCGCCGCGCCGCCAGTTCCGCCAGTTCGCCCTTCCATCCGCCGCCCTCGTCGCCCGGAGGCTGTAAATCCGGCCAATCCCCACGACACCCGAATCGCACGTACAGATTCTTCTTCCCACACAACTGTTCGTCCGCCGTCAACAACGCGTCTATCCCCACCAATACCTGCGCCGCCGTCGCCTCGGCGTCCGTCTCGTCGCCGCCGCGCGCCGTCACGCGCACCTCGCTCAGCTCGTACGCGTCCCGCTGCGGCGCGTCCGTCTCCGTCTCCTCACCGTCCACCCACACCGTCACCGATCCGAACAACCACGTCCAACAGTCACCTCTCGCCGTCGCTCCTCGTCCACCGCCGCACGTCGCGACGACGAGTCGTAAAAACGTCGATAACTGTTCGTGCGCGCTATTCTCCAAGACGAGCGCCGCCGTGGCGTCGTCCACCTCCTCGCCGTCGTCGTCGTCGCGTTCCATCGCCGCCGTGCTCCGCACGAGCGCGGGCACGGAAACGGGGGAATATCCCAAACGCACCGCGAGCGCGCGCGCGACGGCATCGTTGAGACGCTCGTCGTCGCCGACGATCGTCACCGAGCATCCTTTGAGGGCGTCGACGACGCGGGACGCGAGCTCGGCGTCCGCGGACGCGCGCGCGCGAACGCACCGCGACGAGGCGCGGTGTGAACGACGCGCGAGGGTACGCGTCGTCGCGCGCGCGGGTGCGGGCGCGCTCGCGGTGGACGCGCGCATCGTCGGTGTGTGACGATGGATGAATGGTCGGGCCGGGCCGGGACAAAAAGCGGCGGCTCAAAGCCGCCGACGCTTTTTCAGAGCCCTCGACGACGACGGTCGAGATGTCTCACGCCGTCGCCTCCAGTTCGCGTCTTGTGAGACGTAATTTACGCCGCGCGACGACGATTTGACGCTCGACCGATTCGAGCGCGCGTCGACGACGACGCATTTTTTCTTCGTGGAGCTCGGCGACGCGCGTCTCGGCGTCTCGCGCGGCGTCGGCGGCGCCCGATCGTCGGCGCGCTCCTGGACGCGACGTCTCGTCGTCGCGTCCGTCGATATTGACGGTCGCATCATTTCCGTCGCGCGCGCGACGAAAGTGACGCTGGAGACGCTTGCTCACGCGAAGAAGCGCGGTTTCGGTGGTTCTCGCGACGACGTCCTCGCGGCGCAATCGAAGCGTCTGCAACTCCCACTTGGCGCGATCGATGTCGCGCTGCGCGACGGCGTTGGCGGATTCAGCGCGCGTTTTCGCCTCGAGCGACGCTCGAATCGATGCGTTGAGCGCGTCGATGCGTCGTCTCGACACGAGCGTCGCGTCACCGCGACAGACGGCGTCGGGGACGTCGGCGGGTGGAATTTCGACGCGCCGTCTCGCGAGCGCGAAGACGCAATCGACGTCTCTCGCACGCCGACGTCTCGCGTCTCGCGCGTCTCGCGCGAACGTCGCGCACGCGTCGGCGCGTTGGCGAGCATCTCGAACGGTAGATTCGAGCGCGCGGTGGTGACGCACGGTGCGCTCGTGCGTCGCGCGCGCGTCGGCGAGCTCGCGTTCGAGGTCTCTTCGAAGTCTTCGAGCCGACGTCAATTTGTCCCACCAACGATCGTCTAACCCTTGTGGAAACACCGCGACGGGTACTGATGTTCTCCCGACGTCATTCGTCGTCGTTTTCTCTCGCGCGACGGCGTCGGCGGTGTGATACAGAGCGACGAGCGCGTCGACGTGCACGCGAGACGCCGGCTCGTCTCGCGCGTCTCGCCGAAACGCGCGCGCGGCGGAATTCACCGCGCGCGTCGCCGTCTCGAGCGTTCGCTTCGACGTCTCCATCGTCGCCGCGTACGCACCGACGGCGTCGAGCGCGAGAGAGAGTTCTGCGTTCGCGACGCGCACGGCGTCCGCCTCGTCCGACGCGCTCGCACCGAAATCACCGCGAAGAAACCGTTCGTGAAGTCGCCGCGCCGCGCGCGCTCGCGCCGCCTCTCGCGTCGACGTCTCAAACTCCGTCTCCCGTCGTCGTCTCGCGAGCGTCTCCAGCGCGTCGTCGAACGCGGTCGTTAACTCTTTCACCTCTCGAACCAATCGTCGTATCTCACCGCGAAGCGCCGACCGTCGCGCGTCTCTCGCCCGCGCGCGCGATTTCAGCGCGTTTTTGTACTCGGCCAATCGCGCCGACCGCTCGGCGTCGAGCGCGCGCGTTTTTCGCACCTCCTCCTCGTCTCGCTCGTCGTCGCTGGCGGTGAGAAAATCAGGTCTCGGGATGATGGCGAACGCGTCCGACGCGCGATCGAGGCGGGCGCGACGGTCGTCGCACGCCTCGACGTCGACGTCGCCGGCGTCGTCGACGACGTCGTCGCCCATCATCGCGCGAAGCGTCGCCGTCGCGCGCGCGGCGGACGTCGCGTCGGGGTGCGTCGCATCGACGGCGGTGACGCGCGTTCGGACGGTGTTGGTCGTCTCGTCGTCATCGTCGGTGTCGTCGTCGACGCCGAGTCCGCGCGCGAGTCGCGACGCGAGCGTCTCGAGCGACGACGACGATTGGTCTCGCGCGTCGCCGACGCCGAAGGCGAACGCGTCCCACCACGTCATCAACGCGTCGTCTCCGTCGAAATCACCGTCCATCTCGCAAAGCGACGCGCGCGCGACGTCGACGTTTCGACGTATGCCTCGCACGCGCTCGAGAATCTCCGATCGCTGCGCCGACGCGCGCGCGTGTTCGGCGTTGAACGCGTCGGCGGCGGTTTCCGCGGCGGCGCGCCATAATCGACACTGCGTCATCATTCTTCGTGGGTACACGAGGGCATCGCACGAGTACGTCAGCGCGTCGTCGTCGTCGCGTGTGGGTGACAGTTCTGTCGTCGTCGCATCGCGCGTCGTCTCCTCGTCGTCGTCGTCGTCTTCATCGTCGTTGTCGTCTTCATCGGCTCGTCTTCGCTCTCGCGCTCCGAGCTCGACGCGCATCAACACGCGCATCTTCATCGTCACCGCCTCCACCGACGCGTCGCGCACCCTCGTCGGCACGTTCCACACTCTAACCTTTTTGGTCTCGTCGAATCCCTCCACCGCGGTCGCGAACGCGCGCACGCCGGTCGCCAATCGACGCGCGTCGGCGTCGTTTCTCGCGCGCCGCTCTCGAAGCGTCGTCTCGGCGTCCGCCACGAGCGCGCGCGCGACCGCGTCCCTAAACAGACGCTCGGCGGCGATCGCGCACGGGTCAACGGCGACGCCGTCGAGGGCGTCACCGCGCGCGCGCGCGTGTAACAGACGCGCGTCGGCGCGAAGACGGTCGAGATGCGCGGTGAGGTGCGCGCGACTGTTCATCTTCTCGACGTCGTCGATGGACGCGTGCGCGCGCGTCGACGCGCGCGACGTCGTCGCGAACGCGCGGAGAGACGTGAGAACCCGATCGCGCGTCGTTGAGGCTCGCGCGAGCGCGCGCGCGATGGAATGCGGTGACGCGAACCGTCGGTCTCTGTCGCGCATTCTAAAATTGGTGTGTCCGAGCGTCGACTCGCCGGAGACGCGCGCGAGTCGAAGGAGAGGACGGGAGCTCTCTCTCTCTCTGTGTGTGCGCGCGTGATGAATCCGCTATTCTCACTACTGTACAAACACTATTTACGACAATTCACCGCCCCCGCGCGCGCGACGCGCCGTCGTCGCCCAAACGTCCACCTAAATGCCCGCCGATGGTTCCCTCGCCGCCGCGACTCGCGTCCTCCTCGCGTTGAATCTCCTCGCGCTTGTCTAAAAATCGCGTCACCGCCTGATCCAACGCGTCTCGTCCCGTGAGTAACAACCTATTCACCATCTCCGGATCGCGTTCGTGTCTTCCCGCCTCGAACTCGCGTCTCGCCGACTCTCGTATGACGTCTCGCCACGCGCGTCCCCGGTCGTCTCTCCACACGAAGAACACGGACGCGCGAATGACGGCGCGGTACAGACTCAGCGCCTCCTTACGCGTCGTCAGTAAGGCTTGGCGCACGTGTGTGTCGTCGTTTTTGAGGTATTCGCCTCGTTGTCGATCCTGCGCGCGAGTACCGCGGCGTCAGAGACGGCGAGCGAGCGCGAGGGCGATGGGGCGCACCAGGTTGGCTTCGATGATTTCTATCGTTTTCCCGCCGTCTTTGTCGTCCTCGTTGAGCGACGCGCGCGACGAGGACGCGATCGCGCGCGAGGCGGGCGCGCCCGCGCGCGAGGACGCGGCGACGCGGGCGATGGTGCGCAACATGATGTGCGGGGAGGCTGGGCGACGTCGAGGAAGTCGGACACCTTCTTGGACGGGTGAGGAAAAAATGATGGCGTGAACCTAACAATACTGATAGAGCTATCGTCACTAACGGTGTTTGTGACGTTCGTTTCCGTCTACCGGACTCGAGCGCGCGCCTTCTCGGCGGCGATGGCGCGTTGTCTGAGATTGCGCGCCGACGCCTCGCCGGTTTCGTCGACGAGTTGCGAAAAGATGGATTTTGGATCGGCGAGCATCGCCGCCGGAGAGTCGACGTCGACGAGTTTGCCGGCGTCGAGGCAGACGACTCTGTCGTTCTCGATGATGGTGTTGATTCGGTGCGCGATGGTGAGGATGGTGCACGCGCTGAATTCTTGTGCGATGACTTTTTGCATGTTTTCATCCGTCTCGGTGTCGACGCTCGCCGTCGCCTCATCGAGACACACCACTTTCGTGTCTCGCAGCATGGCGCGAGCGAGGCAGAGCATCTGTCGCTGACCGGCGGAGTAGTTTCCACCGAATTCCTCCACGGGAGCGTCGAGGCCTAAACCTTGCTTGCTGATGAACTCTTTGCACTTGACGTGCTCGAGCACATACCACAACTTGTCGTCCGAGTACTCGTCGAACGGATCGAGATTGTATCGGATCGTACCGCTGAACAGAATCGGGTCCTGTGGAATGCACGTGATGGACGAGCGAAGTCTCTTCAGAGAAATCTTGGAGATGTCGACGCCGTCGAGAAGGATTCTGCCCGCGGCGGGTTCGCAGATGCGCCACAACGCCACGAGGAGGGAACTCTTTCCGCTTCCGGTTCGTCCGCAGATGCCAACTTTGTGTCCAGCCTGGACGTCGAAAGAGACGCCCTTGAGCACCAACGGAAGTTCGTCTCGATAACGCATCTCCAACTTTTCAAAGTTGATCGCCCCGTTCGCCGGCCACTGCGCCGGCGGATCCTCGACGGCGCCGTGCATCGCCAGCGCGCCCGTGTCTTCCTCCGACGGCAGTCCGGTGTACTCTTCGATGCGCTCGACGCTCACCATCTGTGACTCGAGTTCGGAGACGATTCGAATGACCCAAGACAACACACCGGTGATATCGATCGCGTACGTGAGCGCTAACCCGATGAACGCCGAATCGAGCGAGTTGCGCTGCGCCACGGCGATGCCCGCCACGGCGAGCGTCATCGAGTTCCCGATCGTCTCGAGACGCACGGGAAGCCATCGCTCGCAACCACACTTTTGAGTGTAATCGGCGACTTGGTTCACCCCGATCCTCTGTTCGTTCTCGGTGATAAAACGCTGTTGATGACCGAACGCGCGAATCGTGCTCAAACCGCCGAGCGTCTCGCCAAAGTGCGCAAACACGGGCGAACCGCTCACGGCGTCGAGTCTCTTCGCCTCGCGATACCCCGGACGGTAATATCTTTGCGTGTAAAAGTACACGCCAAAGATTGGAACCAAAAAAGGTAAGAGAATCGGCATCAGCCATCCCATGACGACAATGGTGCCGACCAACAGTAAACTGAAGGACATGACGCTCGACACCGATTGACCGAGAATGTTATCCAACGCGTTGGTGTCTTTACTGAATCGTTGAATGACGCGGCCGAGCGGAGTGGTGTCGAAAAAGGACATGCGCGTGTTCATGACCGATTTGAGCAATTTGAGATGTAATCCGGTCGCGGCGGTGAGCGCGGCGACGACCCAGGCAAACGTTCTCGCCCAGGCGACGAATGCCGAGATGACGCCTATAGCGGTGTATCCGCTGAGATACACCGTTTGACCCAAGTTCCATTTCTGCTGCGACCAATACGCGAGCCATACGTTCGTGAAGACGCTGAGCGCGCGCTCGGCGATGGTGATGAAGGTGAGAAAGGAAAACGTCCACGCTCCGCCTCCCATAGCGCTGATGTACGCCTTGTACACGTTCAATTTCACCGATCCCTCTTCTCGTCTCTCGATGTTCGTCTTGGACTTTTCGCGCTGCAAAGACATTGTCTCTTTCATCTCTTTGCTCACAGACGTGTCGACGAATTCTTCTTCAGTCTTCGCCGCCTGTTGCGTTCCGCGGTACGATTTCATCATCGCTTGGAACGTCGGGCCCGTCTCCATCAAATCGGCGTACTTGCCGGATTCAACGATTCGTCCATCCTTCATGACGAGAATGTTATCGGCAAACTCGGTGAATTGCAACTGGTGCGTCACGAGCAACACCGCGTTACCGCGTAGAACGCCGCGAATGCATCGCTTGAAGACATCCTTGGCGACGTGGGCGTCCAACGCGGAGAGAGGATCGTCCAAAATGGCGAGCTCCGCGTCCGCGTAGACGGCGCGAGCGATCGCCGTTCGTTGTTTTTGTCCACCGCTCAGCGTGATTCCCTTTTCGCCTATGGCGGTGTCATCGCCGTTCGGGAGCAGGTTGATGTCCGCGCCCATGCACGCCGCCTCGAGCGCCTGATGGTACTTGTCTTCGTCGTATCGCTTGCCGAAGAGAACGTTTTCGCGAAGAGACATCGATTGCACCCACGCCGTCTGCGCGACGTAGGACACGGTCGCGTTGATCTGGACTTTTGAATCTTCGGTGGCGATCATCTCACCGAGAAGCGCGGAGATGAGCGCAGTCTTACCCGAACCGACCGAGCCGACGACGACGGTCAATTCTCCCCGTTTGAGCTCGAGTTGCACGTCTTGTAAAAACGGTCCCTTGGGCACCGCCTGCGTCGGTGCGGCGTCTTCTTCACCCTTCTCGTCGGACATTTGTGTCGCGCCGTCTTCATTCTTTGGTTCCTCGACGACGGCGTTGGGATCGTTCCAATAAAAGCTCCCGTTCGTCACGCGGGCGAGGACGTCGCCCTTGGCGTTGGGTTTTCGCTTTTCGACGACGTGATCGACGCCGTCCTCGTGTTCGAATTCGATCTTTTTCGTCGTCGCGGCCGCCTCCGAGAGGGTGAAGTATTTTTGTAAACGCCTCAGAGAAACAAACGCGTCTGCGACGAGCGCGATGGCTCGAGGATAAAACATGACGGGAAATCGCAACAGAGAAAACAGAGTCAACGCCGGAAAGATGACGTCGGCGTCCATGGGACGGTTCATCGCCCCCGCGTACAGCGCGAACACCACCACCGATACGATCGTCGGGCCCGCCATCATCACGGACGTGTTCAGAGCGGTGACGTTGGCAACCCGCGTCGCCTCTTTCATCTCTCGCCTGCGCACCGCCGACACCTCTGCTTGTAACGACTCTTCCCACGCGTTGAGTTTGAGAATTTTGATCCCGCTCAAACCTTCGTTCTCCAACTTGACGCGTCGATCCGTCTCCGTGGTTTGTAACTTTCTGTACCGGTAAATCATCCCGTAAAAGACTTTTTGCAGAGGAATCAAACCAATCATGATGGCCAAACCGCCAAAGACGCTCCATCCGATGTACGAGTACAACAGCGCCATGTACCCGATGGTTTGCAACAATCCACTCCACAGGACGTTCACGAAGAGCATGAGATCACCGACGCGCTGCGCGTCGAGTTGCATGTAGTTCAACACCTCGCCCGTCGTGCTCCCGCTCCTCCCTGCGCTCGACAAGCGCATCGTCTTTCTGTACACCGCCGTCGAGAGCGCGCCTCGAATGCAAATTCCGCTCGCCTGCGCGTAGTAAAAGTACGTCTGTTCACACAGCGTTCGCAAGACAGCCAACGCGAACATCAACGCGCAGTACATGACGCCAATCTCCGCCCGGTCCAACGACTTCCCGAACGCGTCCGTCATGAAGTTTGGCTTGCGAGAAATGTATCGCAAAAAGCCGCTCAAGACGACGGGCGGCAAAAACTGAATCAAGTCGTTGCACAACTTCCAAAACGACCCTCTGAGCACGACACCGCCGAACGTTGTCCACAGCGGTGACACGAGCGCGGGCACGAACCCCTCCTTCTCCTCTATCGCCGTCGTTGAGTCCTCGCCGTCCCGAGCCGCCGACGACGCAGACTCGCCGAGTCGCTCCAACATCGCCCTCTCGAACGCGTCCGCGTTGTTCTTCGCCACGTACGCGCTCGGCGGCTGTAACAAATCGTTCATCTCCAACTGCTCGCGCAGACCCTTGTTCGCGTCGACGCCGCGTCGAAGAAACGGCGTCACCCAAAAAAAGCCCACTCTCGACAACATCGACGCATTCGCGCGCCCCGGGATCGTCGCGCGCGCGCCCGACGCCGTCTTCGACGCCTCCACGCGCGCGGTCGCGTCCATCACCGTCATCACACCGTCACGCGCCGCGCGCGCGCCGACCGATGCGTCCTCGAGTGACGGCGGCGCTCGACGTCATTCATCACAATGCGCCGCATCGACGACGCCTCGGCGTCGTCGCGCGCGCTCGAGCGCGTGCGACGCGTCCACGCGACGCTCGCACCGCCCACCGCCGCCGCCGTCGTCGTCGTGTTCGGCGCCATCGTGGTGGACGTTCACGCGACGCCGTTCGCGTCCGACGCGCTCGCGCGAGGGACATCAGCGCCGGGCGTCGCGCGCGCCTCCATCGGTGGCGTCGGCGTGAACGTCGCCACCGCCGCGCGCGCGAGCGGCGACGGATGCGTCGACGTCGAGCTCGTCAGCGCGGTGGGCGACGACGACGACGGCGCGCGCGCGATGAGAGAGGCGACGGCGCGGGGACTCGTCGACGTCTCGCGCGCGGTGCGGATTGCGCGAGGACGACGCACGGCGCGCGTGGTGGGGATTCTAGACGGTGAAGGGGAGCTCGTGGCGTGCGTGGCGGACGTGGACGTGGTGGAGGAGTGCGTGGACGCGGCGTGGTGCGCGTCGTTCGCGGGAGACGTCAACGCGAGCGCTGTGGTGGTCGTCGACGCGAATTTAGGACGCGACGCCATCCGCGCGGTGGCGTCGACGGCGAGAGACCGCGGCGTGCCGGTGTGGTACGAACCGGTGAGCGTGGGGAAGGCGACGAGAATCTTGAGCGAGGACGCCGACGACGCGAGACCGCTCGCGGGGACGGCGTTTTGTTCGCCAAACGCCGCCGAGCTTCGCGAATTAGCCAACGGCGTGCGACGACGCTGGGCCAAAGGGTCGCCGATGTCGCCGTGTCCGTTTAATCCAGAGTTTGAGTTTGACACCGCCGGTGACGCGCTCAACGCGTTGGCGAGCGACGTGTCCACGCTCTTGGCGGCGGGGTGCGAACGCGTGGCGCTCACGCTCGGCGCGTTGGGCGCCGTCGTCTCTTGGGCGCCGCGCGGCGACGTGTCACGGGCGATGCACGCGCACGTCCCGGCGTATCCCGTGACTCCGGTCTCGCTCGTCGGCGCGGGAGACGCGTTCGTGGGTGGAACCGTCGCCGCGCTCGCGCGAGGAAGCGACGCGTTGGACGCGGCGGCGCGAGGCGCGGCGTGCGCGTCGCTCGCGTGCGAACGCGCCGACGCGGCGTTGACGAACGTCGACGAGAGAGAGATCGCGCGTCGCGCCGCCGTCGTGCGACGAGGGGTGACTCTATTGATGCCCGCGGTGCGTCAATAGAGGGACGATGTTTGCTGTAACGCTATGATTATTTCTACTAGGCTACCTACCTACCGTCTCCGGCGAGACGAACGACTCGTATCAGGCGCAAAGGTGCACTCCTCCATCTCGCGACGTATGCGCTCCTCTGCGAGTGCCTTGCGCCTCGACTCGGCTTTTTCATCGATATTTTCAGCGACGGAGAACGGTTCTGGAATCGTGCGGCGGTGTCGTCTATCGAAATCGTCGATGTTTTCGAGAAACGCGGCGGCGACGCGCGCGCGCTTCTCCTCTTCGAGTCGACGCGCGGCGGCTTGCTTGCGTAAAAACGAATCCATGCCTCGAACCTTGGACGACGACGGCGCGCACATCGCTCTCGGGTCGTGCGGCGTGGTTTCCGGTTGAAACGTGCACTCTTCCAATTCCCTGTACGCGGCGTTTTTGCGGAGAATGTCAAGCGCCGCCTCCTTTTCGCGTCGATGGCTCTCGATGCGCGCGCTCACGGCGTCGCCGTCGAGTCCGTACTCCATTCCGTCTTGACTCTCTTGGCGCGCGCGACGCGCGGTTTCGGATTTCCCGAGGTTTGGTTCGAACGTGTGTTCCTCTCTGAACTCGCGTTCGCGCTGCGCCTGCGCCTGTCGACGCGCTAAATCGCGACGCTCGTCGCGCGCCAAATCGTCCACCGACGTGGCGTACGGCGCGAGTTTGCGCGAGCGTTCATTCAACGCCGGCTCGTACGTAAACTGCTCGTAGTGCTCTCGCTCGCGCTCGCGCTGCTCGTCTCGCTTACGGCGCGCGTCTTCGACGGCTAAACGCTCCGCGCGCTCCTCGGGGGTTTCAATCAAACGATACACGTGACGCCCGCGGCGCAACACCTCGTCGGCGCGGCCGATATCCGGCGTAAACGTACACTCTTCGTCCACCATCGCGCGCCGTTCCTCGACGCGCCGCGTCACTCGCTCGCTGAAATCGCGTTGTCGCTCGAGAAACCCGACGCCGAGTTTCCCTTGTCGCGAGAGCTCTTCCACGACGCGTTCGCTCCGACGGGCTATTTTCGGCGCAAAGGTGAGCTCGGCGTCGGCGTCCGCCGTGGGATCTGGTCTCCGAGAACGTCTCGTCGTTTCGTCCTCGCCCATCTCCCGTTCGATCTCCTGACGCTGACGCGCGAGCGCGTCGCTCGTTGGATTGATCACCGGTCGAAACGTGTACGCCTTGGCGCGTTCATCCTCCACGCGTATTCTCGCCTCTGACTTGACGTTTTCCTTTTCGCGCAACACTTGCTCGACGCGTCGGTGCAACGGCGGATTCTTCTTCACCCTATCCGACGTCGGTGGATTCACCGACGGCGTGAAGGTTAAATTTTCCATCTCCGTCTCCAACACGCGCGTCCTCGCGCGCGCTCGATTCTCCGCGCGCATCTCCGCCTGCTCGTATAACCGCTCGCTCGCCGGTTTCGTCGCCGGCGTCTTCGGCCCGCGTCCCGTCTTCGGCGCAAACGTACAACTCTTTTCAAACACCTCCGCCTCCTCCGCCGCCTTCACCTCCGCCGCGCGCGTCCACAACGCCGTCTTCGGCGTCGCCAACGCATCTAACGCCTTCTTCGCCATCTCCTCGGCGCGAAACCGTCCCGCGCGCGTCGCGTCCCGTCTCGCCTCGCCGTGCGTCCTCGGCGAAAACGTCTCCTCCGCCGCGCGTCTCGCCATCACCTCCGCCTCGATCGCCGCCCTCGAGTGTCTCCCGGCCAAACGTTCGCGCCGGTCTCTGTTCGCCACCTTCGGCACCGCCGCCATCCTCGCCGCCGCCCCCGTCCTCGTCCTCGTCCTCGTCCTCGGCGGTTCGTCGGCGACTTTGAAATCAAACCGTCCCGTCGTCTGTCGCGCGCGATGATCCATGTACCTCGACTTGACCTCTTTCCGCCCTCGTCCGCGCGTCCGCGCGTCCGACGTCGTCGCACCGACGTCGTCACCCCTCGACGCGTCCTTCTCGTGCTCCTCGCGCGCCGTCCTCGTCGTCGTCCTCGTCGTCGTCGCGCGCGCGCGAACCAACGCGCGCACGTACGCGCGCCGTTCCTCCGCCGTCATCTCGCACACGCGACGCGTCGGCGACTCCATGACGACGAACGAACGAACGAACGGTCGGACGAACGCGCGTGCGAACGATCGAGTCGCCGTCCGCGCCGCGCGCGCGCGACACTCGCGACGAACGAACGACCGCGCGTTCGCATTCGCGTCGCGACGCGTCGACACGGCCTATACCCCATACAGAGACAAACATCACCCTTGCATATGACCTTTTCTCTCGTACTATACATCACTTTAACGTAAATGGTCCGAAAACCGGTCGATCCGATCGCGACGCGGTGGCCCCGCCTCGCGCTGCCGTCGACGCGAGATCGAGACGCGCGCCGCGAGGACGACGACGTCCGATCGAAGGAACGACGCGAAGGATGCGCGCGTACATGACGCAATCGAGGTGCGCGCGAGCGCGAGAGACGGACGCCGCGAGTGGACGACGCGACGCGATGATGATCATCTCGATCCCGACAGCGCGTCGAGATTATTTTTTTTGAAATGCTCGCTCGCGCGAACGGTCGGTGACGCGCGCGAGACGGTGAGATGGGCGGCGCGCGCGGTCCGAAAGGCGAGGGGATTAGTACGGGCGTCGGGTCGTGTGCGTGGGCGTCGCGGGAGCGTCGTGACCGCGAGCGAGGTGCGAGGACGGCGAGGACGACGCGCCGAGGGCGACCGGGGCTGGGCGCCCGAGGCGGAGACGCGGCGGACGCGGATGAAGACTGACGAAGGCATCGAACGTGAACGTGCGATCGGACGTGTGATAGGTGTGCGAACGTCGCCGGGACGCGCGTGAATGCGAGGAAAAAGGCGGTGAAGACGGTCGCGGCGACGCGGGCGGCGAGGTGCGTCACGCGGGCGTCCAGCAACGCGGCGACCATCAAGGTGGTCGGCGTCGGCGGTGGCGGTTCGAACGCCGTGAACCGCATGGTGAACGCGGATATCAATGGAGTCGAGTTCTGGATCGTGAACACGGACGCGCAGGCGCTGCAGACGGCGGTGGCGGATCCGAGAAACCACTTGCAGATCGGCGCCGAGCTCACGCGAGGTTTGGGCGCCGGCGGGAACCCAGAGATTGGTCAAAAGGCGGCGGAAGAGAGCCGAGCGGCCATCGAGCAAGCGCTCAGTGGTTCTGATATGGTGTTCGTTACCGCGGGTATGGGTGGTGGTACGGGCTCTGGCGCGGCGCCCGTCGTCGCTCAGGTAGCCAAGAGCGCCGGTATTTTGACTGTCGGCATCGTCACCATGCCGTTCAAGTTTGAAGGCCGTCAGCGATACAACCAGGCGTTAGAAGCCGTCGAACGTTTGCGCCAAAACGTCGATACTCTCATCGTCATCCCGAACGATCGCTTGCTCGCCGCCGTCGACGCTGCGTTGCCGGTGCAAGACGCATTTTTGCTCGCCGACGACATACTCCGTCAAGGCGTGCGCGGCATCACTGACATTATTACTTTGCCCGGTTTGATCAACGTCGATTTCGCCGATGTTCGCGCCGTCATGGCGGACGCAGGCTCCTCTTTGATGGGCATCGGTCGCGCGAGCGGTAAGAACCGTGCCCGCGAAGCGGCGGAAGCGGCGATTTCGTCTCCGCTTCTCGACTTAGGCATCGATCGCGCGACGGGCATTGTGTGGAACATCACCGGTGGCGACGATTTGACTTTGCACGAAGTCAACGAAGCGGCTGAGGTCATTTACGATCTCGTGGACCCGTCTGCGTTGATCATTTTCGGTGCCGTGGTCAAGGATGGAAACAGAGCGACGGATGGCGAGGTGTCCATCACCCTCATTGCGACTGGTTTCTCTCCGTCCGCTGGCACGGGACAAGTCGCCGCCCCGACGGCTCGCCAAGCGAACGGCAACGGCGAGAGCAACGGTCGCCAACCGATCATGGGCTGGAAGCAAGAAGGCACGAGCGGTGCGAATGGTCGCAACGGCAACTCTCCGCCGGCTGAAGAACCAGCCTCTCGCGGAGGCATTCCCTCCTTTTTGCGCCGCAGAATGGGACGTTGATAACGGTGCTCGCTCATCAAGTTTTTTTTGTACACAAACGTAGAGATCATTTTGTCCACGAGCAAAGCGAATTCCTCAATTCATTCCTACATTATTACATGAGCCTCAACGCGAGAGCGAGTCGAGCGAGTTGACCTCGGAGAGCGACAGCGGCGGCGAAAATTCCCGACGCTTTAATCGAATTTCCTCCACGAACTCATCGATCACCACAGACATCTTTTTCCGAGAATTCGATCGTTCGAGCAAACGAATCATTGACACTGCAAAGTCGCGGCCGTACGGAGGAGCGGCGATCTCGAGGACTTCGCTCGCGAAATAGCGAAGCTTTGGAGCCTCCAGAGAGCGACTCCACGAGGCACACGCCAGCGTGAGCGTGGGAATGACGTGACCCGCCGCGACGAGTTCACACCCCAAATCGAGTAAAGGATGGATGAGATCATCTCCGTGCGTTCGACCGCAGCATTGGATGATCGCTGATAAGGCCTCCAACACGGCGCCCTGCAAAGCGACGTGCTTGCGAGCGACATCTCCAAGTAGTTGCAGGAAAATTTCATTCGAGTTGCCCACTTGCACGATTCTGTGATAGCTTTCGTTGGTCAGCGCGGATCGCGCGGCGACGATGAGCCCGGCTGCGGCGGTGGGAACGGCGAACGCCTTTTCCATGTCAGATTTTTCTGGAGATTCGCCTCGTTTGGCGCTTTCCACCATGGACACGGCGGCGCGTAAGGCTTCTTTGACGGAGTCGACACTCGTCAACTCGTCGCTCACGGCCAGAGCGATCAATTCGAAACATTCATCGCGGAATCTGGAAGCTTTAGAATCCACCGTCCACTTGAAAGCTTCAGCTATCAAATTATAAAGAACATCAGGATGGCGAAGAGGCGCGACGGATGGCTTCTTTTCGTCGTCAGCCGACACGTACAGATCGAGTAATTTCTTCAAATCTCCAGCCGCAAGCGCGCCCGTGTCTCGAAGTCTCTCTCCAACATCTGTGTTTCCGACCGGTCTCGAGCTCAGTAAATCAGCCGTAGCGTATTTCGCGGTCGCGTCGGCAGCCGAAGTGGCGAGCCATGGTGCGAGACGCCTCACCGTGGCGGCGCCGTGCACTTGCGCCGCCGCCACCTCTAACTCTTCCGATAGACGAGTGGCGAGCGTGCGCGACACCGACGCCGTCTCCGAATCATCTTGTCCCAAAGACAAGAGCATGAGTTGCCCAAAAACATACGTCCCTATCGACTGACAGCACATGCTCTTCACTCGTTCCTCCATGTTTGCCTGTCGCTCATCGTCGCCCTGCGCCTCGACAATACCCTTGATGTGATCGGCCAAAAGTTCGTGGAAAATACTAAAATACGCCGCGGCCGCGGGTCCGAGCGCTCGAACCTCGTGTCGCATGCCTCGCTGCCACGCGTACTGAATGGCTAACGAAATCAACGCGCAATTCGGATTGGACTCGGCGAGAGAGAACAAAAGCGCGCGTCCTCGCTCACTCTTGAACAACGCGTCCAACCACACTGGCCTTTGCGTCGATACCGCATCAGCCTTGTTCGCGTCGAAACGTTCTCTCACGAGCGTCTCGAGAAAGTACAACTCGTCGAACGGCGCGTCTTCGTCAGGCGCGTCGCCTCGCTGCGCCACCGCGGCGCCGACCCGCTTCGCCGACCCACCCGCCGCCGACGTCAATATACCACCCGTGGGCGTGTGCGTCGTCACGCCCGCACCGCCTCGCCCCTCCACCGCCGCGTTCACCTTGATCGGCGACGTGTTCGCGCCCCTCTTCGGCGGCGCCGTCACGCGCAACCAGTGCACCGCTAACGACGTCATCGCCGCGTACCCGCGATAATTCTCGCTCAAGAGTTCGATCGCAGTGCTCGGCGCCCCACCCGAGGCGACGTACCGTTTCACGTCGTCGATCGCGTCCGGTTCCATTATGAAATCTTTCTGTGCCAGTTGCGCCTCGAGCGCGGCGAGCGCGCTCGTCGCCTCCGCGTCCAACGCCGCGATCCCCTCGACGCCGCCGCCATCGCGCGCCGTCGCGTCCCGTCCGTCGGCACCACCGCACACCTCGTCGTCCGACATGGCCACCGTCGCGACGCGGAGTGACGAGTTTCTTTACCAGGTGCCGCCAGAGATGGGCGCGCGGCGACGACGCGCGCACCGCGAACTCGTCGGACTCGAACGCGCGGCGCCGGAGGACGAAGAATTCGGCGGCGGCGGACCCTCCGTGCGCGCGTCCGCGTCGGCGCACGTCCAGGCGCGAGGACGCGCGAAGACGAAGGAGTCGCAGCGAGAGTTTGCGCTCTTGGTCGGCGCGTGCGTCCTCGTCGCCGCGCTGGTGGTGTTCCTGTTCGTCGAGTACGAGACGCACGTCGCGCACCATGACGCGTGAGAACGAGGGCGAGGAGGACGCTCGGTGGCGACCGACGAGGGCGGAGAGACGCGCGTTGGGGCGATTGGGGTGGTTTACGTGCGCGTTGGCGGCGGCGCCATACGCGACGTATAAAATCACGCGTCGAACGGTGTGCCCGGCGGCGTACGAGGCGTACGGCGCGGCATTTTTGGCGACAGAGAGTGGTCGGGCGACGTGTGCGGGGTTGTTTGCCGTGATCTCGGTGAACGTGGTGTTGCTCGCGTACGTGGCGGCGGCGTTGCGTTGCGGTGGCGACGAGGAAGAAGAGACGCGGAAGAAAGAACAGTAAATCTACGACGCGTCGTCATTAGAGTAGATGTGATAATGTTACACGTAATGTTTTGTACCTAATAATTCTACCGCCCCCACCTCGCTGTTAATCTAAAATCGAAGATACCGTCTCTTGGACGGCGATCTTTTTGGAGACGATGTCGCTAAAGGTTTCGTTCCAAATCAACACCGTTTGCATAGTCGCCACCGGAAGCAACGACAAACAGAAGATGAAGACGAAAATGGTCAACCCGAAGAATTTATCCATCTCTTTGAACCAGAAATCTGCAAACTTTCGGGCGGTGACGGCGGTGCTTCTCGTTCTATAGATGAACGGCTGCAAGAGGCGGCGCGCGGCGTTTCCGCGCGGCTCGGGTTCCCCGTCGAGAGGCTTGACGGGGAGCCAACTCTCTCCGAAACTCGTGAGCGTGTCATCGCTCAGCATGACGAACGATTCGAGGAACATGGACAGCACGCACACCGCGGCCAATCCAGTCATGAACCACGTTCGAGCCAAACTGTTACTGCCCGTATCCACGTGCAGGGCGAAGAAGTACAACCCGTTCCAAATAATAAACATGCCCACCCTGGCGACGCCTCGATAAATGCTGATTTTCCACAACTTATCGGGATAGTCGAGCCAAGGCTCGCGCTTGAACACCACGGAGTTCAACGTCGCCTCGTACACGATGGCGACGAAACCCATGGCGACGGCGGCGGCGCCGACGCGACCGGCGTTGATGGCGAATTGCTCCGTTTGCGTCAAACCCGTGTACAACGTGCTCCCGTGCAGGGAGCCGGTGATGACGAGCGCGATGATGATGCGGCCGAAACAACTCATGAACACGATGCCAGTCTTAATGAAGAAACCAATTCTGTTCCGGTAGTTTGCGCTCATCTCTCTGTGCCACGCGTCCCAGGATCCGTTGGCGATCTTCGGCTTGTCGAAGGTGCCGTCGAGCCAACTGCGCCAATCCGCCCAACTTCGTTGCATCCAGTACAGATTCGTGCTCTGCGGTGAGAACCACCACGGGGTGATGACGATGCACACTCCAAAGCTCCACACGGACCACGAGTACAAGAGTGATTTCGGTAGGACGGTGTTCGTGTGGAATAAGATGAGCAGGAACAAGACTTCCATGCCGAAGTAGAGGTGCGACTTTGCGTATAAGCCGTAGAGCACGACCATGTTCGCATTTTGCAAGACGTAACCTCGCTCGGTGGCGATGTATTGCGCTTTTCCGAAAATGAGACCCACCATGTAGTTGTATCCTTTCGTCGTCATGGCGAAGATATTAAACGCCCACGAGCCGCGCAAGAGGGACGAGAGCGTGTACTCGACGCCGTCTCGCAATCCTCTATCCATCACCATCTTCAAGAAGAGCGGCAACACCGTGAGCAAACCGAGTTGGATCGCGTAAATAGAGTTGTAGTAACCACCCTCTTCTTTTGACAGAGACAGCGTCGTCTGCGTCTCGGTCATTTTGAAATAACGGTAAATGCGATAAATTTCCAAATCAGCGATGGCGAGACCGGCGTGGACGAGAATGTACAAGTACACGCACCACGCCGTCTGCATGACGCTGATGAAGAAACCCGGTCCACTGAAGTACATGGACAAGACTCTGAAGAAATCCATCGATCTGTGCAATCGATACACGTCTCGCGACATGGAAATCGTGCCAGCCGAGCCGGAAATTTTCTGCTCGAAACCGTTCACCGAAGTGAAACCCATATCTCTTCCTTTTCCGACCTCGATGAATTCTTCAAAAATGACTCGACCACCGCGAACGATGGCGTTAACCCCGCCGAAAAAGTCCTCGGCGACGTGAATCATCTTGGAAGCCTTGGACACGCCGCCATTCGTCATCGTGAAAGCCTTGTCCCACAGATCGGGGTGACCGTAGTGGAAACGAACCATGAGCGGCCACGTCATGAAGCGCTGAAAGGTTTGGAAAATGAACTCGGAGATGGCGGCGAATTGTGCCACGGCGCCGGTCGTCTCGCTGAAGATGACTTCTGGAAACCCGACGAGCACGACGTCTTCGGAGAAGACATCCAAGAGATTGCGCATTTTCAACGCTTCGGCAAAGTACCCGTCCTGGTTCATGTCCAACGTTTGGAGATACGAGCCGCGGCTAAAGATGACTGCGTGATTCTGATTCTCAGGTTTCCCTTCTCCGATGATTGGATTTCCAGGAAGCTCAACCTTACATGCGATTGAAAGAGTGTTCGTCTCTCTTTCGCATCCGATCAGACAGGAAGAAAATCTATCGGCATCATTTTGTACGAAGCACACTCGGAGCTCCGGATGCTTAAAGATGAGTTCGTTGATGTCTTCCGCCTTTTGTCGATCTGCGGAACCCATCGGCGCGCTCAGCATTCTTCCGTACACCTGACATGACACCAGATATTCGAACTTGTCGTGCACGAGTCTCTCGATGTGGTCTTCGTCGTAGCCCTCGAGACGCGCGAGGAATCGCAGCGCCGTTCCGTAGTAACAAATGCCGCGGACGCAGCGACTCAACGACTGCGTGTGGTCACTCGTCCACACGCGCAGCTCGTTCCAATGCTCGTCCAAGATGGTCGTGTCGTCGCAGGATAGAGCCCCGATGCGTTCTTTGAAATTTTCGTACTCATCAGGATACGTGGCCTGGATGATGGACAATAGTGTCTTCTGGTCTTCTAGAGGTCGGACGAGTTCGTCCTTTCTGTACGAAACCTCCTCGGCGTAATACGGCGTGAATGCGGTCCATGCGCGCATGTTGTGGAGCTTGGTCGGCGCTTTCAAAGTCGTGAAATTCAACGAGTTCGTGAAGAACATCAGCTGTCGTCGAGCTTCGAGGTTGCGAGGCTCGCCTCCGGGGTTGATGTTGTTCATGGAATTCAGCAAGCTCTCAACAATCTTTCGATTCGTCGCCAAGGTGGCCGACGCGGACACGACGCGCATGTGCTCCATGTCTCGGAGAGCGTCGATTCGCACGAGTTCGAGAAGTTGCACGTACAGTTGAGACACTCGATACTTGCGCTGATTGTTCGCGCTGCTCCAACGGGCACTGCTTTCCATCGAAAATGAAAAGATGGTTCGCACGGCGAGAAGCACTTCGTGCAACGCCTCGGCGAGCGTGCTGGATTGCGCCTCAATGTCCGCGTCCGATTGAATGTTCGACCATTTGATCAGGCGACGTCGACCCTTTCGCCAACGCTTTCGAGCGGGTTTATCTTGATCTTGATCTTGAGAGTCCTCCAACAGCGCGCGCTGCTCGTCGGTCATTTCGTCCCAATTTTCTTGTACGACGAAGCATCCACGCATCAAGCCGCTCTTCTCTTTCATCTTTTTCCTGCGCTCCTTTGAGATGAGACCGGTGCACCCAAACTTCATCTCGAGATTGATGGCCTCAACCATTTGCTTTTGACGTTCCTGTGTTTTTTCCTTCAAAAGTTTCAATTGACGTCGCTTGGTGCGTTGCTCCTTTCTCAACCGAGCGCGCTCCGCTCCGGCGATATCGCCGAGGAGTCTGAGCTGCGCCTCCTCGTCATCGCTGGCACTCTCGTCGTCATCACTCGCTCTGTCGTTGTAATCCTCTTCGATCGGCGTCGCTTCGGTGCTCTCACTCATCGCCTGAAGCGTTAGTAACAACTTTACGACGGAGTCGCGCAGCTGCAGGTAGCCGTCGATGTCGTCTCGACGACGTTGCTGCATTTGTTCGCCTTCGATGGTGGCCAAATCGCTCACGATCCGCATCAGTAGCGATAAATCCCCGGGTGAGACGACGCGGAGCACCTCTGTCATGAGGACGCAGAGCAAATCTTTCGTTTGCACGAGCGTCGTGCCAAACGATGGGTACTTGGCCATCGTCCCCGTGTTGAAATTCGCCCTCGAAAAGACGGAGGACGTCATCATGGGAGGCATCACAATGTATTCCGGCGCATCGAATATTTGCTCGACGTCGTGACCTCGCAAGAATGTAAACTTGAGATCGGTGCGCTCTTTGTTCGTGATGTGATCGCGCGCGCGCAGGGAGTCGACGATGGAATTCCATCCTCGCGCAAAGTGTTGCCATTTGATGTCCATCGCCTCGGGAAGGAAATCGGCGGGATTGGGCTTCGCCGACTTGGTGCCGGATTCGAGGAGCACTTCATCTTCAGTCACGGTGAGGGCGACAGCGTCGAGAAGATTCTCGTGCACGCCGCCGTCTCCCGCGTAACCACCGCCCGATCGCTGTCTCGCCTGCGACTCGAATGGAACGTCGGCGTCGCCGTCGTCCAAGCCGTCGGCGTCGGCGCCGTCGCTGGAAATCATCACCATCTTAGGCCACGCCTTGTTCGTGAGCTTTTCGCAAAAGAGATTCGGTATCTGCTGAAAGTTGCGTAAAAACTTAGCCCAGCGCTGCGCGTGCGAGACTTTACCACGCCACTGGAGAAAGATTGTGAACAGCGAGGCGTACAGCGTGTACCACAAAAACGTGTCACAAAAGTACGTGGCAATCGCCGGTAGCATTCTCGCGACGACCAACACGGACATTAAAAATTGCGACGCGTGGACGTCGTAGTACGCTTCGGGAAGTTGACCTTCGATCTCTTCACCGATGTACCCGAGCGCCGGCAGAGTGAGCTTTTTATGCCCAATTGCGTCGTGAAGCGCGTTCGCCGCGGCTTCGGAAACGCCCGAGAGCGCGCTCTCCAATCGAGTCTGCGGAATGGACGACATCTTCGACGCACCGCTGCTCCAGCCGCGATATTGACCGTTGTACGGATCGACGGATTCGTTCAGATCGAGATCGGTGGCGAATTGACTCTCATCACCCCAAGACGCGCCGGTGAAATCTCCGCCGCCACCGTGCGAAAAGAGAAGACTGCGACGGCGCTCCGGTATCGGTTCGTAATACGACAGTTGAATATCGCTCTCGTCGTAATCATCTTCGCTGTTCTTGACCTCCGTAAAATACGTCACCTTGGGTTTGAACTTCAACGCCTCCACGAGCGCGTCACCCTCGAGGTTGATGCACGAGGTATACTCGTCGCTCTCCTTGTTCCAGCACAAATCACCCTTGGTCAGCGCGCTGATGGCTTCTCTCAGCGGAGCGATGAGAAGGAAGTGTCCGAAGATCATCTTCGTGGAGAGGACGACGAACCAAAACGCCGTGTAAATCATGCGCTCACGAATCGGTGTCGACATCTGCGCGGCTGAACCGACGAAAGGTGTGCGTCGAATCATGGAGGACATCAGACCGCTGCTCGCGACGGCGTACACGGCGGCGAGCCCTTCAAAATACGGCGTTCCGTGATCGCTACGCGACATGGACTCGATCAAGTAGAAGACTGGTATCGTTCCAAACATTGACGCTCTAGTGGCCAACACTAGCCAGTCGGCGAATCTCTCAGAGGACAAGTTCCGGAATCTGATGGAGGCGACCTCTTGCAAAAACTTTAGCAAGGCGTGCGTGACCGTGGCCGTGCACAAGTAGCTCCAATTCCAACCGTGCGCAAAGACGTACGCGGCGGAGAGATGGAACGCGACGGCATGAAACACAATGACGGAATTGAAATTCACGAACATGCTGAGCCATCCCGACGTTTCACGGTGAGTCTTGAAGAACACATTGCTCAGGGCAGTCGCGGCGTCGCCCGTCGCCGTCGCGTTCTTGAGGAATGATCTGAGGTGTTCGTACATTCGCGCATCTCTGGATAATCCCGCCATTTCTTTCGGAACACCAATGTAGTTGGCATCTTTGTCACTGCGCTCCGGTTCCACCTCCGGGGGCAGCACACGAACCAGGGCATCGTATCGCCAGAAGAATTCGTTCACGTCGTCGTACATGACTCGTTCGGAAATTGGCGCAGTGGTGCGCTCGGCAATCTCCCTCTTCAAAAACAAGTACAGAGGAGTGACGATCGTGTGCAAGAAATCTTTCTCTTCGTACGGCATCACTTCTTCGGACACTGGCTTACACAAGACGAACTCTTCGCCCTCGTTCGGTCGACGACCTTCGAGGGTCACCGCGCACAGAGCGGTGTGGAAGATGAAGCACAAGCTTTCACTCGTGTGACGTAAATTTGCGCTCTCCCCGTAAATCAGAAACCACAGACAGAGATGGTGAAGCTTTGCGTTCACTTTGACCCACGTTGTTTGCTCGCGACTTTCCCGACTCCACAGCTCGTTCGCGTCCGTCATGTACACGGAGAGCAACGTCGAAGTCTCATCGCCGACGGACGCTCGCCCGAGGCTGTCCACCAAACCCGTGTACGTGACCCATCTGCTGTAGTTTTGGAAGAGGTGCGAGTGAAGTTCGTTGACGAGTTCCGACCAGTATTGGTTCAAGTGATCGATCGAATCGCCGTCGACGTCTTCCTTTTGCGTGAGCAAGTTTTCGAGCCAAGTCGCCAGGGACTCCAAACTGTTCCACAGGTTTGAAGGAACCTCCACTTCATCCACGCTGTACGTCGAGTCTTTTGCCGTCTTTTGAAAGCCGAATAAAGTCGCGAGATGAGTCGCGATCGGCATCAGTCGTCGCTTGATCTCGTCTATCCGTTCGCTTGACTTTTTCATGACGCCAATCTGCGTCAAATCATCGTCGAGATTCGGAATCGTGCTCGGGACGGGCCTGACGTAACGAACCGGCGCCGCGCGCAACCCGAGAACTTTCCTGATGAAAGTTCTTGAACTCAAAAGCCAGTTCTTGACGACATTGGATGTATTTTTCTTGTTCATCGAGTTCACGAGCGTCCTTCGGCGCATTTCCAATCCGAGGACGGAGGCGTACGCCCTGTTGAATAACAGCTTGGCGTGAACGTATGAAACCGGCAACAGCGACGTGAGGGCGATGCTAGCGTGCAGCATCAAACCGATGCACTCGTCCGCATCACGCATGTAAAAGTCGCTGAAACTTCTCAAAGCGTACGCAACCTGTTTAAACATTGGAAGAGGCGAGTCAGAGATCAACGCCGTCATTTGTACGATGCATTGCACCGACAAAAGCCCACACATGGTAAAGACGACCGCGTTTTGTCTGTTTCTGCTGTCCAACACGTCGCTGAATAAACGCTCGCAGAGCAAGTGGTGGAAAAGCACAACAACGATTCGAACAAGCATGTTGTATGCCAACAGTAAACAACGCTTCTCAGATTCAGAGCTGATGATTTTTGTTCTCATGCCTATGTTGACAAATCTCTGCGGCCATAAGAAAGTGGGCGACGTGCTCAAGTAGTAAATCCCAGATAAAAGTACGCCGGCGACACCACTAGTCGTCACGACGATACCCCGAAGAATGGCGGCCGTGGTCGTCGAGTCAGTACGAAGCGCAGCTGTACTTGAGACGATCAATATGATGGGCAGAGGAAGAACTCTGATGAGTAAATACTCGACTTTCAGGTGGCGCGGCATGGCGCGCAGTGCGCGCAGGCGTTTGCTTTGCCACGACCACCACGTGCCGTCTTTGTTCAACCTGCTGACGTCCCCGGCTTTGAGAGCATCCAACCAGAATATCCAACAGTTGAAGTTGTACGCAGGCACGCCTTCTTTCAAAGTTTGAGGATGAAAGAACCACGGGGAAAACATCCACAGGGAAACGGCGACCCAAATATGCCAAGTTGTGGTGAAGAAGACGTACTTTGCACTGAAGTTGGACAGCTCAGTCAGTAGCACGGTCATGCACATTATCGCAAAAGCCGGAATGATGTGAGAATCCCCGTACTGCATGTAAAGATCAGAGAACGATGCATTCATGCTCATGTTCCGTTTGGTGCCGCGATACGTCGCGTCTCCAGATGAGATCGAGGCGTCAATCGCGTGCCCTCGAGATTTTGCGATAAACATGTGGTACACAAACGACCCCGATGCCATGTCTTGGTACGTTTCTCTGAGCATATGCACGAGTCCACCAGTAATCCAGCCGTGCAGCATGCTCGGCCAAGCCATGACCATACTCGCCTGCAGCATCCACTGCGATGGATAAAGCGTCTCAAATCCAATCTCTTGGTGGAAGCCAACATTATCAAAGGCATCGCCAGAGGAGTAGTACGTTTCGATACTAAACATCGAGATCAACGTTTTGCACAGAACGAACGACACCATCGATGCGACGAGCATGAATTCAGTGTAGAACATACCCACCGAGGACTGGAAAAAACTCATGCAGCGGAAAATGTCCATGGACTTTGCCAGACGATGAAAGTCACGTGATATGAGTTGCATACCGTTACCAGTGGCAATCTTCTTGTTGAACTGATTGTTGCCGTCGAACGAAACTTCTCGACCTTTGCCACAAGTGAGGAAATTCGCGTACTCAATTTTCCCACCGCGCTGTAAGATGTTCATGCCACCATACACGTCTTCTGACAAATGAAGTTTTTTCGTCGCTTTAGAGACACCTCCGCACGATCGCACGAACGCGCCCTCCCAAATATCCGGGTGACCGTAGTGCAAGCGCACACGGAGAGGCCTCGTCATAAAGCGCTGTAGCATCGTACCAAAGACAGTCTCCGATTTTGCCGCAAAACTCGCAACGCTGCCTTGTCGTCCAGAAATCAACTGTTCTGTGAACCCGATTAGTGTGACGTCGTCTGAAGTCTCAAACACAGACAAGGTGTTGCGCAACTTCAAGCCTTCGGTGAGTTGGGAGTCTTGGTTCATATCAATCGTTTGAATGTATTGGCCGCGGCACCAAACCAAACCCATATTCTGATTCTCGGGTTTGCCCTCGCCGACGATGGGGTGACCTGGAATCCGGATTCGATGCGTCCGCTCGCACTTTCCATCCGCACCGCGCTCCATCTTGACGATGTAATAATCTGTAGACTCTTCGTTCGGTTGCTGGACGTAGTTCACCTTGACGTGCCTATGGTTAACAACGAGAGCTTCCACTTCGTCGTTCATGGTGTATCCCGGCGAGTTGTACACCTGACAACACAGAACGTGTTCGTACTTGGCTCGAACGAGGGCTTCGATTTCGTCCTCTACGATACCTTCCAGGCGCGCCAAAATTCTCAACGCGTCCGCATAAGCTGCAAATCCACGCACGGTGCGATACAAAGTTTGACCTTCACCACTCGCCCAGTTGATGGCCTCAGTCGTCAAACGTCTCTCTTCATCTGTGAAGGTGGAAAGCGCCGTGTTCTTATCTAAGAGGGCCCGATCGAAGAACAATTCATAGTTGGAGTCCTTAACTTTAACCTTCGTGCGCTCCAACATGTTCATCCAAGAAGTTGGTGCCATGCTCACCATGAAGCGGAATCCTGAAACCGACTCACCGTCAATGGCTTGCGTGAGCGTATCCAATGAAGTCCGAATTTCTTCCGTATACACAGGCGTTAGTGTCGTCATCATCGGCATTTCAGTGACAGTCATGCTTCCAGGTAGCGCAGGGTCTCCCAGACTCGTGATGAAGAATCTCAGCGAATCTTTCGCTTCTTCGATGGATGGCTCTCCTGAAGGATTCGCGGTGGAGAGCGCTAAATTGAGCTGCTTGATGACGAACGATCCTGATCGACTGATGGCCGCCGTTCGAATCTTACTGCCCGCCGCATCTAATTTATCATAGTTGATCAAACTTTCGAGTTGGCTGCACGTCTGCGCGATGAGCGAATTGGTCTGCCGATGCGTGGCTGTCTCTTGCTCGCGATCCTTCGCAATTTCACTCACTATGAACTTGAACACGGATTGTATCCTCGATTTGATCTCCTTCACGTCGATTTCATCCTCGACTCCGTCGATGACGAGAAGTTTGATGAGCGATGCAGTCTCAGCGCGCACGAAGGTGAGCCATTTAATTCCTTGCGAGTGCTCGCACAACGCCAGAGAAACCAACTCGGTCAACGATTTCAGCAACTCGGAGAAGTGTACCCGGTTCGTCGAATCGACGATGTCGAGAACGCAGATGCTGATGAACGTGCATAAATCGATCGTTTGAGAAACGACCGCCGATGCGAATTCAAAACGCATCTTTTCATTCCGTTGAATACCGATATTACTGAAGAGTGGGCCAGTCAGCATTGTCGGAAAGATTACATATCGTGACCCAAAGAAGCTCTCGCTCGTCCGCCCAGACAGCTCTCTGAATGACAAAAGGTTTACTTCGTCGTCACTCAGTAGATCGCGTAAACGCAGCGACTTGACAACTTCGTTCCAAACCCGTGAAAACGAAAGCCATCCGTCTGATACGGCGAATCCGCACAGCGCTGTAGCGGCATCGGATTCGGGCACTGGCTTCTGTTGCGTCGTCAATACTTTTTGACAGAATACATCGATTTTCGACGGCATGTCAACGACAGTGCGCGCCCAACCGGTGGCGACACCTGTTTGTCTGTAATGATTGACTGCGCCAGAGGCCCCGAGGACTACCACGTAATACAAGAAGGTGTTTCCGAAGTACAGTAGCACATTCGGTAGCCATCTCTCAAACAGCATCAGAAACTTGAATCCATATCGACGACTTAAACGAATCATCTCGACGAATCGCGGGGAAAGCATTTCATTGTGATCATACATATCACAGTCTGCCCCGGAAAAGTCGTAGTTCCAGCAGTACAAGTCAATTTGGAGAATTGCTTTCGTCGGCATCACGAGCGGATTCACCATCAAGATGTAATCGAAAGTCAACTTCAAGGTGAATATCGCCAACCAGAAAAGAATGTACATTCGGCGCTCGCGAGGCGATGCAGTTTTGCTCACTCTTCCGGTGAAGTAACTATCGGCACTCTTTCCGATGCCTTTCACGGAGGATAAATGATACCCCGCGATGTTCGCCAACGCCAGCAGGGCGTAGGGCACACCAACCACGGCAAAGGTTGTTTCGTTGATGTACTGAAGCAGCAAGGCCACACCGAGAAGTAAGACGGCCATAGCGAATGCTGCCCGACTGACGGATTCTATGCGAGCATGAAATAAATCCATGCGATCGAAAAAGATGACGCGCGATTCGAGAAACAAGTCGAGCACTGCCGCCGTCACCGCCATAGTTGAAAATAGCTCCGGCCGGGAGAAACCAGTGAAAGCGTGCACAACCATGACGTGCATCAAGAGAGCCAAAAGGACGAAGAATCTGTGAAAGTTAACAAACATCGTCATCCAACCCAAGTGTTCTCGGTACGTCTTCTTGAAGACACTGCTCAAACTTTGATCTTTTTCCTTTGCGGCGCCAGCGACGCGTAAAAATTGTCTGAATTTCGCGTAATAACTCGTCCCTGTTTCTGCTTCCATGCTCAACATCTTTCGCAACTTGGCGACATCGAGGAATGTCTCATTCATATCGTCGTAACCCATTCTAAGATGCAACGGCGCTGCACTCTTTGCGTGCATGACTAAAAACTTGTACAGCGGCGTCACGATGGAGTCGACAAAATCATTGTCATCATATCTGACGGCGCCTTGTACCACAGAGCACGTTGCGCCTATATTCGACACCGCCGACGCCATCAGATGGAACACGAACATCATGAATTCGGGGAGAAAACGCAGGTTTGCACACTCTTGCGTGATCAATTCAAACAGTACGATTTGACACAGCTTGGTGTCGGTGTTGCCGTTCTGCATTGCCGACGCCAGCGTCGTCGAGCCTCTCGGAGAGAAGTCGATGCCAGTGTATTGAATGTAGTGCATGTAGCCCGCAAACATCTTTGAATGAAGTTGTGAGATCGCCCATTCAGACGTCTTCGCTTTGGGCGCACCTCGAAGCTTACAAGTGTTCCAAAGTAACAGCGCACACTTTTCAACGCAGTTCTCTCTGGTACTAGAAAATTCTTCAGACGCCCGCTGAAACCCAAACACGTCAGCGAGACTTTCCGTAACTGTGACTATTCGTGTCTTCCATTCGCCGATTTCGCGTTCTATCGTACTCGAACCAGAAGGCTCCGGACCGATGCGAGCGAGCGAGAGTTCATCTTCGTCCTGCGGTGGGGACTCGTTGCTGAGATTGCCCTCGAATCGCCTCGACTGCTTTGACGGCGACCGAATCACACGTTCGGCCCTCTTCTGAACATCTGCGATGGCGCGATCATCGCGAACTATGAGACGTAACAATGGTAACTTTGATCTTGAAAGAGAAACCACGGCGTCTCTCGCGCTTCGACGAAACACCCTCCACCGAAGGAGCAACGCGATGCCGAGATACAAACTTCCAGCAACTTTCACCACGGTGACAAATTGAACCTCGAGCTTCAAAGCGTCGATAGACTCGCGATCAGGACAACTAGTATCGCCGGGCTGCTCGAAATCCATTTTCTGTTGATTGACGTACGTTCCCAAATCATTGAACACTTGCGGCGCTTGTGGACAAAGTCGCTCGCTTTTACGATGAATCTGATTCATGTGGTGGCACGATAAGAAAGTACTCTGAAGTGCCGTTGAGACTGGGTTAATGGTCCCCTTTGGATGCGTGAGGATGGCGCTAAAATTTTCAAAGTGCGCGTAAATCGGCGTGGGCTCATTCGGTCCAAGCTTAATTTCATGGAAAGCCTCCGCCTCTGCGCGCACGAACAAGTGCATCGTTCTGTTGTGATAGTTCTTCATGGATTTTGAACAATCAGGAAACATATCTGTATCATACGCCGGCGCGTAGTTTTGCCCGTGATGAATCGTACAACTGCCACCATCCTTCCAAAGCAGTTTAAGCATGAAGTACGCTGCCCTCGGTCGTAAGAGATCAACTTTGTTGATGCTACACTTCTTTTCAACCGCCATGATACCGAACCACTCCTCAGACACATACAAATCGGGCTGAGTTGGTGACATGTAGCCGCACGGTGAATGCAAATATTCCTTGAGCGACGGACACACCCGCGTGATCGTCGGGATCCGCTCGTCATTCGTCGGCACCGGGGTGACCGCTTTTCCTTTCCAGTATTCGTCTACCCAGGCCATAATAGCTCCGCCCGACGTGAATCTCACGCCGCAACCCGCTTTGCAGCTCGTCGAATAACGCTCGATGTCCTCCACCATCGTTGACAGCCAGTCAGCTTGTGATATTTCATCTTCGTCGCCCATGGTATCGTACCCGTTCAGACCTTCCAACTGTGGATTGAGGCTGAACGCATCAACGCCGTACTCTGTGATCAGAAAGGGTCGCTTGCTAACCAAGTGATAACGTTGAAACAGACCCATTGGCGAGAAATATCGCCGGGTATACAAGTTGACGCCCCAAAAGTCTATTTGATCCATGTAGCGATCGGCTAATTTTATCCAACTCAAAGCTCCCCACAGCTGGCGTCCCACCAGATGTTGCTTTGTCCTTGGAAGGTTGACGTTTGCTATCGCTGTACCACACAACATATTCTCTGATCGCACCGTACCGCACAGCATGTTGACTGATTTCATCAACTTTTCAATCGAATCTTCAAACTGACATCCACTGACGCCGAAATTCTCTGCTAACTCGCTATCGCACACGTAAAGATTCCACGGACCGTTCAACTCGTTACCGACGATCCATCCAACGACAGCGGGGTGCTTTGCCGAACGCACGAGTTTTCGCAGTTCCAATTGCGTCTCCTCCATCGTTTCCGCCGTATTGAAGAAACTTTTCGTTCCATCCTCAAAATCATAACCAACTAGGACTGAAATGTTGTAGGCGTGCGCCATGTCAAAAAACTCTTTGTGACGCTTGGAAAATTTCAGCGTATAGATACGCATCGTGTTCACTCCAGCGGCAGCCATCAGAGGAATATCACGTTCAAATATACCGGAATAATCGTTGGTGAAAAAATCACCGTACGGTTCGAACCAATCTGGATCCCAACCAACTGGTACGGGCGAGTAACAAACCGCCCTCATGAGCCAAGGCTTGCCGTCGAGATACAGCGTACGCCCTAAACGACGAAGTCGACCGGTATCCCACGTTGTGTTCAGCAGTGGTGGATTGAGGAATCGCTTGACGAGGTCCTTTCCAGAACGCTTCCCGTGTTCAAACTCGTCGTCGACAAATGCGGGGTCGTAAATCTCAGAGTCGCTCAGGGCCAGACCCGGCTGAGTTGTGCCGGCCTTTGACTTTGACGCGTCCTTGTCGGTGCTCGATCCCGAGCGAGATTCGCCCTCAGTGACGTCTTTACTGCGGCGTGATTTGCTGCTACGTTTCTGTCCTAATGAGGGAAGCGGCTGAGCTTCGCGCGCCGGTCCCGCGCTGCGTGCGGCCTTCTGCGCGCCAGACTTTGGCCTGGCCTCGTTGAAGTCCCACACCGATCCAGACAGCTGAGCGTTCAGGGCGTCTAAATCGATATGTTCCGTGCTCTCCTCGCCCCCGTCATCGCCTCCAAACGTCTCATCCCGAGCGAACTCTCGCCCGCGTTCGCCAGACTCTCTAACACCATCCGCCAGCGGCGCCTCTGCACCACCCGACGCCCACGCGCCGGACGGCGCCTCTCCCACCGCCAACGTTCGAGATGGGACACCCGCGCGATGCACGTTCGCCGCGATCGCGAATAAAATCCCCAGCACGCCGACCAGCGCCGCCCACACGCGCCGATCGAGCCCACCGTGCCTCCCTCTTCCTCGACGCCCGTCGAACCACGCCCGCGCTCGGCCGTCGTCCGCGCGGCGTGCGCCGAGCATCGGCGTTCTTTCCGCCGCGCTCATCGCGTCAACACGCGCACCACGCCGCGAGGTGCGCTCTGGCCGCGCGTCGTCGCGTCCGTCGCGTCCGTCGCGTCGTCGACCGATTCCTTCCTTCGTTTTTAGCTCATTCCAATAATTCGGACATTCGACACAGATGTTTTATGGGCACCAGCCAAGGCATCGGTATCGCTTTTGATGGGAGTTTTGAAGTTGTAGTACTATCGGCACCGTTCGGTCACGACGCGACCGCGAGATCGGCGGTTTTAACACCCTTCGCGCAGCCGCGTCGCCACTCGCCGACGACTGGCGCGAAGCGCGGGACGCGACGACGGAGACGCGCGAGCGCGAATCGCGTCGATCACCTCGCGCGTTTGATCGAGCGCGCGGGATGGCGCCGCACGGTGGGATGGCGCGCGCGCGTCGCGGTTCGTTTCGGCGAGTGCGCGCGGTGCTGTTGACGCTCGTCGCCGCGATCGCGCTCGGTCGAGCGCGCGCGGAGGACCACGAGACGGTGGCGATGAATGAAGATGGAGTCGCCGCGCGGGAGGCTGCTCTCGGAGGGGATCCGTCGTCGCGGTGGGGCTCAGATCGAGGCATCGCGAGCTTGAACGCCAAGCGCATTCACTATAGACCGCCACAGGAGGAAGCCGCCTTGGGAAGAGTTAGAAGTTCAGAGATCGAGGAGGTGAACGGTGACGCGGAGATCAGTTCAGATGAGTTTGATCGTTACCTACGCCTGCACGGGAAGACGAAGCAAACGTACTGTAGACGAAGGAAGGAGAACGTTGGAAGCGTGCGAGTCTGCGAGATGTTGCTCCGACGCGCGATGTTAAACTTTAGACGCAATCAAAGAATCGTGATGCGTCACAACGCCGACGCGGGGACTACGTTTAAGCTTCGTGCTAACAAATTTGCCGATATCGATTTGGACGATTTCCACGCGAGTCAATACAACTACAAGGCTCGGCCGTTGTCTACGTTTCACTTTCGCCATCAACGGATGAAGCGTCTCACGCTGAGCGCCGCCAACGGTATGCTTGGACGATCAGGCGCGACCAAGATGGCGTTTCCGAAAAGTTTCAACTGGAAGGACGTGCCTAACGTCATGGGTCGGGTGCATAACCAGCGACAAGACTGCGCCTCGTGCTGGGCGTACGTCACGACGGACATCCTCGAGTCACTTAGGGTGATCAAAAACTTTACGCGTGTGCACGAGGAGCTGGCGGTAGACGAGCTCATCAACTGCGACACGTACGACAGTGGATGCTCCACGGGGAATATGTTCACCGCCTTCGAATGGATCGAGACCGAAGGTGGCATAACGACGAACCATCATTTCAGTAGTCTGCTCGACGGTCTGAGTGGCAAACCAAAGTCATGGTTTGCCAACACGTTTAAGACGAGCGGGGACAAGACAGACGAACCGAATGAGTACGGCGTCAAACCTGAAGCGCATTTTGAGGTCAATCCCCATCTGAAGCCTGGTGTGACCTTGACCGCCGTTCAAGATCAAATGTGCTCGGCGGTTACGCGTAAGAGCTGGCCGAGAGTGGCGCAAGTTTACGGTTACTGTGAGCTTTCGTTGGCCGGTGGTGAAAAGGAGCTCATGCACGCTCTCTCCAAATCTCCAGTCGCGATCGGTCTTAACGCGAATAAGAAGTTCCAGCTGTACGATTCTGGCATTCTTCGCATGTCGGACTGCCCGCCAGCGCCGCACACGTCGGATACCATGTACACTTCGATCAATCACGCCGCTTTATTGACCGGTTGGGGCGAGGAGACCATGCCCAACGGAGAAGTGGTTAAATACTGGGTGGTCAAAAACAGTTTTGGAGATGATTGGGGTGAAGATGGCTATTTCCGGCTCGAGCGAGGGCCGGTGACTTCTGAGGGCCTCGGCACGTGCGGCATGTACTTTGAGAGCGTCTATCCGATCGTGGACGAAGACGAAGGTTCTAGTAGACGATGTATCCCCGGCGCGACGTATCGTACGGACTACTACCGAGCGTTATTCGGTCTCACGGCTCAAGAAGGAAGAAAACGAACGAATTTCTTCAGTTCCGATAGGGAAACGTTCGACGCCGCCCGCATGGGCATCGTTTTAGTCTGCGGGACGTTGATCACGCTCGCCGTATCGAAGCGCTTGAAGAAGATGATGAGGGACGTTCGGTCGAGAACGGAATCACACGCGCCGTTGTTGAACGCGCAACACAATTAGAATGCATAGCTAAGTTTTAAGATAAGGCTTCGGTCTGCGTCGTAAACAAAAGCCAACTCGTGTGGGCAAACTCGCGAACTTTCTAAAAGTTACTATAACATGGAACATTGTCATACATTCGGTGATACGGATGCAACTTGTCGTCACCGAGGCGGGGGCGACTCTTCTTGATGATGTCGCCTTAGTTTGTGTCGGAAATCTAAGAAGCGTGCTCGTCTCCCTCGTCCATGCTCAATCCGGTTTCCTCTTCGACGGCTTTTGTCGCGAGTTTTCCCACGTAGCCAGCACTGAAGACGGCCAAACCGAGGCCAAAAAGGGTAGAAAAGATGGCCCCTCCACCGAAGACGCCTTCGGCGACTTGGCGCGTCGCGTTACCGGCGGAGACGTAGGCAAAAGTACCCGGCATCATCCCAAAGAAGGATCCTATGACGTACGGAGTAAACGTCACCGAAGTCAACCCGTAGAGATAGTTGCTCAGGGCGAATGGCATCAACGGCGATAAACGCATGATGGCAACAACGCGTAAGCTATCCTTTCCGATCGCCTTGTCGATCGCCTTGAACTTGGGGTAGTTTTCAGCGAGAGCCTGCACCTTGTCGCGAGCGATGTAGCGAGAAATTAGAAACGACACGGAGGCCGCGATCGTCGCCGACGTTGTGACGAGCAACGTGCCCGGAAGCGTTCCGAACAAAGCACCCGCCGACATGGTGAGCGGAAACGCTGGCACCGCTAGGATTTCTAAGATGATGTAACCCGCCATGAAGAGCGCGTAGCCCAAAGGTCCGAGCGAGTCAACATACTCTGTGAACGAGCTCATCAGCGCAAACAAATCCTCTCTGTACACGATACCCGCAACCGCCAGACCGACGAGAAACACGAGCGCAGCAACAGAGCCAAGATTGTTATTCTCTTCCTTAGGCTCCGCCAAGACGTTGCTCTGATTCGCCTCGAGCGCGACGGCGCCCGACTCGGTTTCCAACTCTGTCGTCGGCTCGACCGAGGCGACAAAAGTCACCAGCTCCTTCTCATCAATCTCCGCGTTGACCGCCCTCACTCGACGCACATCACGTCTACGTTTCACAGAACGAAGCGACACCAACGACTCGGACGCGACACCGTTCACCTCGGCGCGCGCCAACCTCATGCTCGCCCCGCCGCGAGTCGCGGGCGCGCCGGCGCTCACCGCGAGCCCCATCGTCGCCCCTCGCGCGACGCTCGCCATCATCACTTCTCACACAACTCACGCGCCGCCTCTCTGACCGCCTCGCGCGACGCCTCGACGCCTCTCGCTCGCGCACGGCCGCGCGCGCGTCGCGCCGTCCCGAGGTATATTCGTCCCGTTCGCACCTCTCGGTCTCCCACGTTCGCGCGCGCGCCCGTCGCGTCGCTCACCGAGGCCTCCGCGCGTGTCGCGACGATCACTCGCGCGTGCGCGCGCACACCGTCCGAGCGCGTCCGGTTCGACGCGCGCGTCGCACGCGGCGCAAGATGGCGACGCGGCGACGCACCCTCCGAGCGCGTCGCTGGTTCGCGTGATTTTTGATACTATTCCGATAACTCGTTATACGACGATGTAGGCGGATAAGGTTCTTTTTTCGGACGTATATAGACAGTCGTTTTTGTCGTTCAATATGTCGCTGGCACGAACGGGTCGATTCGACCGGCGACATCGCGCGCGAGAGCGCGTCGCGACTGCGATCGCGACCGCGGTGGTCTCGAGCGAGGCGTGGACGCGCGAGGCATCGAATCTCGGTCGATCGTGCGAGCGAGCGAGCGCGAGCGGGACGATGAAGGCGGCGTTGCGATGCGCGTTCGCGGTGACGGGCATCTTCTCGACGTTTAGTTACTTTGCGCTCGCGCAGGAGGACGTGTACAAGAGAACTTACGGGGGTGAGCGTTTCGCGGCAACGTTTTTCGTGTTGGCGTGCGAACGATTGGTGAACGTGTGCTTCGCCGTCGCGGGCGTGCTCGCGTGCGGAGGCTCGGGGGTGCGCGTGCCGCGCGCTGATATTTTCAAGAGCGGCGCGTCGCAAATGTTCGCCATGGCGGCGAGTAACGAGGCGTTGCGGTACGTCTCGTACCCGACGCAGGTGTTGGGTAAATCGTGCAAGATGGTGCCGGTGATGATCGGGGGATTAGTGCTCGGAGGGCGGACGTTCACCGTCGCGCAGTACGCGCAGGTGTTCTTCGTCACGCTCGGCGTGACGATATTTAATCTAGGAGCGGACGCGAAGAAGAAGGGCGGCGACGACAGCTCGTACGGATTGACACTTATCGGCGTGTCGCTCGTCATGGACGCCGTCACGGGTGGATTGCAAGATCGCGTGAAGCGAACGACCAAGGCGCTCAATCCGAAAAAGGCAAACGCCAAGCCGAGCGTGTACGAGAGCATGTTGTACACAAATCTCAGCGGTATGTTCGTCGCGTTCGGGTTCGCCGCGGCGACTGGTCAACTTCAGAGTGGTCTCACGGCGTGTGTGGCCCACGTTGACCTCGCGCGAGCCGTGCTCGTGTACTCGCTGGCGAGCGCCGTCGGACAAAACTTCATCTACTTCACCATCACCAACTTTGACGTCCTCGTCCTCACCACGGTGACGACGACGCGAAAGATTTTCTCCACCGTGTACTCGGTGTTCAGAAACCCCGACAACGCCCTCAGTCCGACCCAATGGTTCGGTTGTTCGTTGGTCTTCGTCTTTCTCGCCGTCGACGCCGCATCGTCGGCGCTTCGCCCGCGCGCCGCGCCCTGCGTCCCCTCCTCCGCGCGCGCCGCGCGCGCCGCGAAACGCGATTCATCGCGCGCGAACGCGCGTGGCGCGACGGCATCCTCATCGTCCACTCCGCGTCGGCGCTCCGCGCGACGTCAATAGACTGCCCTTTGCGCTCCGCGCGACGTCAATAGACTGCCCTTTGCGTCCCGCGCGACGGGTTTAATAGAGTATTCGTATGGGTAATTAGAGCGTCAACAGAAAGAGAAACGTAGAAGATTGAATCAATAGATATACTCAGCGCGCGAAATGCGTCGGTTTTCGCGCGGTTCTCGTCGACGCGTCGCCTCCGTACCAGCTCGTACCAGCTCTTTGGTCAATACTGTTTACCCATACGATTGGTACGTTCGGACATTCGGCTCATACACCGGTACGCACCGGGACATTCCTGGGACGAGATTGAAGCATCCCTACTTTTGGAGTGTGCTCGTAACACCATTCATCCGCACGGCACGCCGACCGCGATGGCGCGCCGGGATGGCCGTCGATCGACGCCCAAGCGCGTCGGGTCGGCGTTGGGAGTCGTCTGTGCCGTCATCGGCGTCGTCGGTGCGTCGGCGACGAGCTCTGAGGCGCCGTCGACGCGCGTGATTCCGGGCATGCGACACGAGAGCGAATTTCAGAGCTTCGTGGAAAAGTATTCGAAGAAGTACTGCGACGGTGCGTCGCCGGAAGAGGCGTGCGAGGCGTCGCTGAGACGACAGAAGGTGTATTACGCCAACATCGTGCGGTACGACGCGCACAACGCCGATCCGGCGATGCAATTTACGATGACGGAGACCAAGTTTAGCGATCTCGAGGAGCGAGAGTTCGAGGCGAAGATGTTAAGCTTCAAGTCGCATCGTCCGTCGACGTTGGGGGAGTCTGAGATCGCGCGACTCGACTTGACGAAGACATCGGAAGTGGGCATGCGCGAGGCGGACGGCCAGGCGGCGAACGGCGTCGACGAAATGTCCAAGTCACACGCGAGACAGAGGGCGAGGAGACAAGATCGCGCGCGCTTACGGGTCAAGGAAAGAGGTGTACTGGGGCATCACGAGTCGGATAAGGGACAGAAACTTTCGGACATGCCGGAGTTTACGTGGCGAAAGCCTCCGCGCGGGTACGGGAACGTCGTCGGACGAGTGCACAACCAGCAAGACTTGTGCGCGTCGTGCTGGGCGTTCGTGACGGCGGATTCCATCGCCAGCCGCGTTGCCGTCATCAACAAGGGCGACGACGCCCCAGAACTGAGCGTGAAACAGCTCATGGCGTGCGATGACGTCGATCACGCGTGTTCAACCGGTAATATGTACACGGCGTACGAATGGCTCGGAACGAACGGGGGCATGAGCACCGAGGATGCGTACAACGCCAAGTCGCCGGGCGAACGCGAGGACGATCCGAACGCGCAGTGCTTCCCCTCGGTGGATCGCATGTACACGACGCCTGCTATGTGTGATTTAGAACAAATTTTGGGAGAGGAGCCCTTGTACCACGCGCTTTACGAGCGCGGGCCTGTGGCGGTCGGCATCAACGCAAACAAGCTGCAGAGTTACGGCAGCGGCGTCATCATGCTCGACGACTGTCATCCGCTCGGTCGCGGCATCGAATCCATCAATCACGCCGCGCTCGTAGTCGGTTGGGGCACGACGTCTGACGGTATCAAGTACTGGGAGTTGAAAAACTCTTACGGCGCCGAATGGGGCGACCAAGGATTTTTCCGACTCGAGAGAGGTCGCGTGGGAGAGCATGGATTCGGCACGTGCGGCCTTCTCTTCGAATCCGTCTACCCGATCGTCACCAAACCGGGTTCTCCCGCCAACACGGACGCACCGTGCGTCGCGGGATCGGTGTTCAAGCAAACGTATTACCGCAACGAATCCCTCAATCCGGGACTCACCGCGTCGTCTTCGTTGGGCAACGAGACCGTCGCGCAGACTCGACGCCACCGCCCCAACTCTCGAACCGTTCGCGCGCACCGCGCCACCGCGCTGGGTAGCGCGCATAGTTTTACCGACCATCACGCGTCGACGCTGTTCGCCGCGCTCGCTGGCGTCTGCGCCGCCGCGGCGCTCGCCGGCGTCGCCGCCCGGCGAAGACGCGTCGACGCGATGGAGGAGGAATCCGTGTCCCTCCTCGTGTGAGCCACTCACTCGTCGTGCCGCTCACTCGTCGTGAATACATAACCGTAAACAGTAGGTGCACTCACGTATTAGACTGTAAATAACTCAATGGAATGTGCGATGAACGCTCGTCCCCGAGGACGCCTCCGCCGACGTCGCCGGCGAGTGCCCACTTCCTCCAACCTCTCCACCTCAGTCACCGCCCGCACAAGGGCGCGCATGGAGTACCTCAGGGACGTCGCGAGTGCGGTCGAGCGCGCGGTGACGGGCGAATCTTCGTCGTCCGCCTCGATCAGTCTTCCCGCGTGCGACGTCGCCGCGGTGAGCGAAGCGATCGGCGAGTATGGACGAATCTTGCGAGCGTCCGAGGACGTCGTCGCGCGCGGCGGCGACGATGGACGAGAGACGATCGAGCGCGAGTTGCGAGCGGCGCGATTTCGCGTGACGTGGGCGCTCGCGCACGCGCAGACGCGCGCGCACAACGAGCGCGCGGTGCAGATGTTGTCGAGAGGGGCGACGAACGGGGCGACGAGCGGCGAGGACGACGAGGACGACGAGCGGCGATGGCGACGAGAGTACGGCGACGAAAACATGCCTCCTCGCGACGGGTATTATCTCTTGGCGGTGGCGCTGTATAACTCGAGGGATTACGAAAAGGCGAGGACCGCGGCATTTCGCGCGTTGCGTCTCGATCCCGAGTGTCGACAGGCGGCGGCGCTTCGCGAGGCGAGCGAGGAACAGTTGGCGAGAGACGGGTTGGTGGGCGCCGGCGCGTTGGCGGCGGCTGGACTCGCGATACTCGGTGCGGCGGCCATCGCGGGAAGCGGTAGACGATGACGATGACGACGATGACGCGTTTGTGAATCAAATCAATCAACGGTTTCAATCAAGCGTCTCTACGGGTACTACATTCGTCGCGCCTTTGCCCCCCTCGTCTACCTCGCGGCGCTCTTCTTCGCGAGCGCCTGTTTGTACGCTCGAATGTCATCGCGCCACACGGTGACGCCCTTGTCTTCGCACACCCAAATCTCTTTCGCCACCTTGTCGATGAGTCGGAAATCGTGCGACACGAGCACGAGCCCGCCGCGGTACTCGTTGATGGCTCTGGCCAAGGAGTCGATGCAGTCGTGATCCAAGTGGTTCGTCGGCTCGTCGAGGAGCAACATGTTTGGATTTCCGAGACAAATCATCGCGAATATTAAGCGAGACTTTTGTCCGTCGGAGAGACCCGAGATGGGTTTCGTCTGCGCGCGTCCCGTGACGCCGAATCTCCCGAGATAGGAGCGCCACTCATCAGCCGGTTTGCGCAGCTCGTGGTACGTGCCGGCGAAGAAATCCAACGGTGACGCGCTCAGATCGAGGACATCGACGCTGTGTTGATGATACCTGCCGATTTGCAGCTGGCGATGTCGACCCACTTCGCCGCTCGTGGCTTCAATTTCTCCGACCATGAGCTTTAAAATCGTACTCTTACCGGCTCCGTTCGGCCCGACGAGGGCGATGCGACTGTCGCAATCGACGCCAAACTCGAGATTTTCTAAGAGCATCCCGAGCGATGGGTCGGCGGACGGGTATCGAAACGACACGTTCTTGAACGGCAACACGGGCGGGGCGAGCTTGGAACACTCTGGAAAGTCAAACGTAAACGTCTTCTCCGCCGCGGGCGAAGGCGTCAGTCCCGCGGCTTCCATCTTGTCGAGAATCTTTTGCTTGGAATTGGCTTGCTTCATCTTGTCCGCGTACGTCCCGCACGAGGCGATGAACTCTCGCAAGTGTTTGATGTCCGCCTGCTCTTTCTCGTACTGTCTCTGTTGGATGATCTCCTCCTCGGCCAAAGTCTTTCTAAACATATCGTAATCTCCCGTGTAATACTTGAGCGACTTGTTGGTGACGCGGATTATGTGCGAGCACACGTTGTTTAAAAAATCTTGCGAGTGTGAGATGACGACCAAACACTTATCGTATCTCGACAAGTGGTCCTCGAGCCATACGCACGCCGACAAGTCTAAATGATTCGTCGGTTCGTCCAGAAGAAGCAACGCCGGCGACGCCAACAGCGCGCGCGCGAGCGAGACGCGCATGCGCCATCCGCCCGATAACGCCTTGGTCTCGCGATGCATCATCACCTTGTCGAATCCCAGGTTGTGGAGTAACTCCGCCGCCGACGTCTCGAACTTGATAGGATCGAGATCTTCGAGTCGGTCGTATATCGCCTGCAGACGCTCGTCGCCCGGTCCGTGTCGAGTCAAAATGTCGCTCTCCACGGCGCGCAGGCGCTCCGCCTCGGCGCGAATGTGATCGACCACGGCCTCGAGCGCGGTCCTATCGCTCGGCTCGGCCTCCTCGCGTAAGTGGTAGATGTCCACGTGCGACGGCACGTCGAGCTCGCGTCTCGCGAGCGCCTCCATGAGCATGGTTTTCCCCGATCCGTTGGGTCCGACCAACCCGTACCGTCGTCCCGCGTTTAATTCTAAACAACAATCTTTGATGAGCTCCACGCCGTTCACCGACATCGACATCTGTTCGAATCTGACATCGAGCGCCGTGCGACGACTCGCGAGCACGCCCGTGACGCTTCTCAAGGCGTGCGAATCCGCGCAGTTCGTTGTCGTCGCGTCTTCGCTCGCCTCGCCGCCGCCTCCACCGCCGCTCCTGCCTTCGTTTTTCTTCGTCTCTCGTCGTCGTCTCGCGCCGCCCTTTCGACTCGCGCCGACGCCTCGCGCCTCGTCTTCGCTCGACGTCACCCGTCCTTGATACACGCGCCACGAGTCCGTGCACACATCGCCCACGAAGGCGGCGTTGTGACTGACGGCGATGACGCCGCCCTTGAATCGTCGCAACGCCTCGGTGAGCGCCGCCAGCGTCTCGTTGTCGAGATAGTTTGTGGGTTCGTCCAACGCGATGATGTGCGGCTTGATCCACATCGCCGCCGCGAGCACCAATCTCGATTTTTGACCGCCGGACATGCGCTTAATCTTCCCCTCGGCGAGCTCGCGAGAGATGCCGAAATCTCGCAAGTGCCCGTACACCTCCTCGCTCGTCAGAGGCCTGACGTCCATGCCGCTCTGCATCGCCTTGAGCATTTCGTCGTAGTTTTTACACATCTTTTGAACGTACGACGCCTTGAGAAACTGTTTGGGCTCCCATCTCGTCACCCCCGGTCGATCACCAACCTTGCGAACCTCGTAACAGAGCTCGCCGCCCTTGACGGCGCGGCCGAGAATCTCGCACACCGCGCCGCGCGTCTGCTTCTCCGCCTTTTCCTCCTCGGTGAGCGCCATCGTGGACATGTTCGCCACCTCTTTGTCTCGACCTTGATAAAAGCGCGTCTGAATGTACTCCTTGGGCGTCGAGTCGAGCGCGCTCTCCAGGTGATGCATCGAGTGTTGCGCGATGTACGCCACGCGTAAATTGTGATGCTTCCACACGCGTCCGCTCGTGGGTTCGAGTTCGCCGACTATGTTTTTCATGAGCGTCGTCTTCCCGGCGCCGTTGGCGCCGACGATGGCGACTCGACTTCCCAGGTACAGACGCGCGTGCACGCCGCTCAAAATCGGGCGTCCACCGGACACGTACGCGAATTCCAAATCTTCGAGACGCGCGACGACTTGTTGCTTATTCTTAATTCCGTCGAGCGGTCCCGGATCCGGGAACGCGATGGTGTTCGCGTCGTTCGCGACGGCGGCGGCGATCGCGGCGGCGGCGGCGGTCGGCGTTCTTCTCTTCGACGACGACGCGTCTTCTCGCCCCGCGGCCACCGTCGCCCCCGACTCTGTCGCGTCTGCGACGATTTTCTCCAGCAACTCCTTCTTCATGCGCGGCAACACGACGTTTGGACGCGCGTCGCGAAACCCGTCGAACCCGCCCTCGAACGTCTCCAATCGCTGATTTTCAAACAACAAGATGTGCGTGGATATCTTACGCAAAAAATCGTAATCGTGCGACACGCACAGCACCGTCGTGCCCTCGAGCGCGTTCAGGTACTCGGCCAACCACTCCACCGCGGAGACGTCGAGATGATTCGTCGGCTCGTCCAACAAGAGTAAATCCGCGCGTCGAAGCATCGCTCTCGCGATGGACAAACGCATCCTCCACCCTCCGGACAATTCTGCCACCGACTTTGCCATCATCTCATCGTCGAATCCCACCGATCGAAGACACCGATCCACCGCCGTCGCGTCTCGAGGCTCGTCCTCGTCGCTCGCCGCCTCGTCCTCTAAAAACGTCGAGACGCGCTCGCTCGCCGTCGCCAACACCTCGTGTCGAACGAACACGCACCGCACGTCGCTCGGAAACCCCTCGATGTCCCCGGCCGCGAGTCTCGTCAACAGCGTCGTCTTTCCGGCACCGTTGTGTCCGACGACGCCGTACCTCGCGCCTCGCGCCAGTCGCACGTCGGTGCGCGAGAGGAGCACGCGCGCGGCGTACGCGAGGATGATGCCTCGAAGGTCGAGGATCCACTCGGAGGACGACGAGGACGAGGATCCGCTCCGACGCGACTCATCATCGACGGCCGTGGGCGGCGGCACCGCGGCGTCGCCGACGACGAACGCGCGAACGTCGTCCGCCGACATCCACGCCTCCAAGAGTGGGAACACGGCGTCGACGCGCTCGTCCACGTCCGCGCCGTCGTCCGCGAGGTCGGCGAGGACGCCGAGGACGTACTCGCGAACCTCATCGTCGACGGCGGCGTGCATACCGCGAGTCGAGTCGCGCGCGGGCGCGTCGGGAGGTGCGGTTGGCGGGCGGTGTGTCTGTCTGTCTTCTTTTTTTTCGGCTACGCGCGACTCGCGAGCGTTTACTTCACCGGCGCGTCCTCGTCCTCGTCCTACGAGGGAAACCGTCCGCACACGAACGAGGGCGGCGGCGCGATCTCGCGTAATAGCGTTCGAACGCCGCCTCGGTCGCCGAAGACTCGCCCTTCGCCGACGTCTTCGGCGGCGGCCTCCGCGGCGGCGTCGACGATTTCGAAATAATGACAGTCTCGACCGCGTCCGACGGCGTACGGCGGCGTTTGTACCTCTAATATCGCACACGCCGTCATCGCCGTGATCGAGTGCACGTTCCCTCGATTCGGCGTCAGCGTCATCATCGACGACGTCTCGTCGTCGTCGTCGACGGCGCCGGATAACCGCGCTCGTCCCGCGAATCTCGCCTCGAACGTCCGCCCCCGTCCCTCCCGCGCGTCCGTCGCGGACAAGTGCGTCTCCACCGACTCTCCGGTCGCGTCCACGCACGACACTAAATCGTACGACGCGACATCCGCATCGCCGAAGAGCGCGCGCATGAACACCGTCATGCCCGGGTGGTTGTGTAACGGAATCTTCTGACTCGCGTCGAACACGAACGCGCCGATGGAGTACTCCGTCTCCGCGCGCAGACGGAGGTAGGTGACGCACGGTTGCAGCGGCGCGCGCGAGCCCGCGGCGGCGCGCTCGCGCGCGCGAGAGGCGTACGCGGTGAGCGCGCGCGAGACGTCGGCGAGACGCACGCGGTCGAGCGCGTCCGCGATCTCACGCGCGGCGCGCGCGCCGACGTGCGCCGCCGCCGCCGACGACGACGACGACGACGACGACGACGACAACGCGCGACGCGCGAGCGCGCGCGCGCACGTCGCGTACACGGCGTCGAGCGTGGACATTACACGACGACGAGGGTGTGAGGTGACGCGCGTTCGGTGCGTCGCGCGTCACCACTCGACCGCGCGCGCGAGTCGGCGGCGGCGGGAGTGGACGCGGCGGCGCGCGACGCACCGAACGCGCGTCGACGGACGGACGCACGGGCGCATCCACGCTCGAACGCGTCGTCGATCGATCATGTCGTACGGCGGCCGAGGCGGCGGCGGACGCGGGCGCGGACGCGGCGGCGCGCGCGGTGGACGCGGGAGTGGACGCGGTGGACGCGCGCCGACGAGCGCGAACGGGGGCATTTGGAAGAGCAAGCTGACGTGTTTCGGGTGTCGAGGCACGGGCCACACGATCAGGGACTGTCGAAAGGTGAAGGGGGGCGCGGCGGCGGGACGGCGGGGCGAAAAGTCGTGTTACAATTGCGGCGCGAGCGACCACTCGGCGAACGCGTGCGATAAACCGTGGACGAATTACGCGCACGCCAAGTGTTTCGTGTGCGATAAGGTTGGACATCTGAGTCGGGCGTGTCCGGAGAACGCGAAGGGGGTGTACGTGAACGGCGGGAGTTGTAAGATTTGCGGCGCCGTGGACCATCTCGTCAAGGATTGTCCGAAAAACAACGCGAGACGAGCGGAGGCGACGGTGGGGGAGGAGGGGGCCGTCGTCGACGAGGAAGACGAGGACGAGGGGAGGAAGGAGGACGGGGAGGCGAAGACGAAGGAGGCTGCCAAACGGGGACGACGCGAGGTGGTGTTTTGATCGGCTCGGATATCGAGTCGAAACGTTTTGTTTTGCGGCGAAAAAATGTAGTTATTGTAAAAATGTCTGTGCGTGTCCGATGATTGATTGATGCTCGCTTACTCGCTTACTTGGACGACGAGGAGAGCATGCGATCGAACGTCTTGGCGACGCCGTCGAGCGCGCTCGGCTTGTACCCGACGATTTCCGTCGAGATGTCAAACATTTCGAGCGCCTTATCCATGTCCCGACCCTCTCTGGACGGCTTGTTGTTGAACGCGATCGTGCGCGTCTTGTCGTCGTTGTTGTTGTAGTTGTCCCACAACTGGTCGCCGCCGCCCTTCCACGCCCAGTACGCGCCTTGCTCGTTGTATCGCGGATCGTACACGATGGACGCCAAACGCTCGCCCGCCTCTTGCTCGGAGACGTAGCCCTTGGTGACGTTCTTTTGAAGGATCGGGAACAACCAGCGGAAGAACGGGGTGTGGTTGCGGAACAAGTTGGACTCGGCGATGCAACCGGGGTACATGGTGCTAAACTTGATGCCCGTGGATTCGCCGTATCTCTCCGCGAACGCCTTGATGTCGAGCATGTTGCACAGCTTGGAATCCTTGTACGCCTTGGCGCCGATGAATCGAGTGCCGTCGATGAGCGCGCCTTGGTTGCGATCGCTATTCTTGAAGCCGTTCCTCAAGCCGGACATGTCGCCGAGTCCCGCGCGCGGCGGCACTTGACCGGCGAGCGTGTTCGTGTTTCCGGTCACCGAGCCGACGATGATGAGACGCTTCATGCTCGCGTCCGGCGCCTTGGCCAAATCGTCCAAGAGAAGGAGCGACAAGAGGTGGTGACCGAGATGGTTCACACCGACGCACTCCTCGAACCCATCCTTCGTGTACGACGGCACCGTGGCGTTGGGCAAGTAGACGGCGGCGTTGCACACCAACGATTGAAAGTTGTTCACGTACGCCGAGCGTCGGAACGCCGTCGCGAACTCGCGCACCGATTGCAAATCACCCAACTCGCATCGCATCACCGCGAACGAGTTTTGGTCGAGGTTCAACTCGGTCGCCTTCGCCTTACCCTTGGCGCAATCGCGCACCGCCATGACGACGAAGTATCCCTTATCGACCAACGCCTTGGTGGTCCAGAGCCCCAAGCCCGAGGACGCGCCGGTGATGATGGCGACCGGCTTCTCGGACGCATTCTTCGGCGTGTAGTTGTTCGAATCGCTCGCGGAGACGACGGCGGCGCGACGATGACGAGAAGACGATGATCCTCGACGGGATCGACGATTCGAGACGAAGCCGCGTGACGCGATTTCGGCGGACGCGTTTCGGCAGAGCATGATTCGAACGTTTGGACAAAAGGCGTTCCAGGGACTTACCGGACACAACGTTCCGCGGTGTGACGGCGCGTCGAAAACTTTCGTCGAAGATTCCATTCCCCCCGGTCGGGTTTTTTTTTGTGTGTGTTATCCATCCATCCAGAAAATCGTGAGGCTCCCATGACTCCCACGCGGTTCTAAATACGCGCCCATAAGTTTGGTGTGCGTCCACGTGTCCGAGTGTACGAGAACCGACATGGCGCTCATACGCTCATCGGAACACCTCACGAGCGATCGTGATTCGAAGAACGTCTCAACATCAGAGACGGTCTATCCGCGATAGTATAACGGCTAGTATGCCACGCTGTCAATCAGCGTCACGAGAAGTTCGTGTCCAACACAGAACCGTGGAGATCAGGGTTCGATTCCCTGTCGCGGAATAGTTAAGGGCGTTTAAGCCTATCAAATTTCAAAATTTTTTTTAATTCATTGGAACATAAAAAAGTTTATCTGTTCTATGTACATTGTACATTGTGTACATAGACGTGTACATAGACGTCTATGTACACAACGATATAGTGGTATCTTTGGACCATCATATGCGCGCCGTGCGCGAATGCGTCGCCAATTGATATCGACGGCACGCGTTTTTGAAAACGACGAGAACGCGTTTGAAAACGAGGAACGGTTGTCGTTTCTTTTACTTTTTACTCGAGGCGAGGCGGGTTGTAGGCGTAGTCGCAACATCGCCGCTAGCCGCTTTTTACTCGAGGCGAGACGGGTTGTAGGCGTAGTCGCAACAAGTTCGCCGCTATTTCCGCGGTCGGACGAGACCGTGCAGTTTACCACGAGACGACGTGGTTTCATCCCAGGCCAATCATACACATGTCCGTTTTCATGTATTACAACGAACACAAAAATAAACCGCGCCTAATCGAAATTCCTTGCATGCTCACACCAACCCGTACGGCTTTTTCACCTCGTTCGCGTGCACCCACACTCGAACGATCCATTTTTCGTCCAACGCCTCGGCGCCTTCGTGTTCGACGCGATCGTCGAAATCGCCGGCGGCGTTGGCGGGGAAAAACACGAGCGCGCGTCCTCGTCGAGGCGCGACGCCTAACCGACCGTCGAGACGTCCGAACACCGTTTGACCACCGTTTTCTACGTCGTTGAGGTACACGAGCACGGTGGCGAGCGTCTGTCCACCTCGCTTCGCGTCCTCGGCGTCCGCGCACCTGTTGGCGTCGAAATGTGGCGCCAACTTTTGCCCGCGCTCGTACCGAATCACGGTCGGCGCCTCGTATTTCGATCTCGACGTTCCCGGAAGTAACTTTTCGACCGCTTCGATCAATTCGCGCTCGCCGAATCCCGTGCCGTCGAGCGCGGTGCTCGTGCTCGTGCGCAACTCTCGGAGCTCGGCTTCGCGCTTCTTCACGTACGCCACGCCGCCGAGATACGCCGCGCCCACCGCGCCGAAATACATCGCCACGCCCTCGGCGAGTAACCCCAATCCGCTCTGTCCGAACGCCGCCGAACCGATCAACATCGTCAGCGCCCCCGCCCACACCGCGGGTCCGCTCGCCGTCGTCGACGTCCACGTCTCGACGTCGCTCGTCCAACCGGCGTACACCACGGGACTCTGCGTCATGTCCCCTTTCTCTCGAGCTCGTCGCACGAGCTCGTCGCACGAGCGCGTCGATAGAAAGTCATCGATCACGAAGACGTCCGGCGACGCGTGCACCTGTCGCAAACCGTCGTGCGAGTACCGATCGACGGGAAGGTGACGGTCCAAGAGGAGCGATGACGCCGACGCCGACGACGCGCGAACGAGCGACGCGCGTCGGGTCGACGACGGACGACACGACGTCGACGTCGGTGATGTCCGCGCCGACGTCGACGGAAACGTCGCCGCCGCGCGCGCCGTCGTCATGCGCGCCGTCGCCGAGTGGCTCGTTCGTCGCGTCACCCTTCTTTGTCGTCTCTTTCTCGTCTCGTGTTTCCGCCGAGTGTGTGAATATAACAAGAAGTGATCACTACTAAAAACCGCGCCGCGACAGAAAAAAAATAATTCCTACTAGTACTTAGTTTTCGGTGGTTGCCTTGCGTTGCGTGTGTGTGTGTTCGAAGTCGGTTGCTCATCCGCGAGAATAAATCCCTCGCGCGCGCGCGCGACGTCGCTAGTCGCTCGCCGCCGCTCACGCCTTGACCACCTTGGTGACGAGGAAACGGGTCATCGGTTGGCGGTGACCGTTCTTTCTGCGGTAGTGCTTCTTCGGTCTGTACTTGAACACAATCACCTTCTTCGCGTCGTAGTTCTCCAACACCGTCGCCTCGACGCGCGCGCCCTTCACGTACGGGTGACCCCAGTTCGGCGAGGACCCGTCGTGCGTTCCGAGCACGCGTTCAAAGGCAATCTTCGAACCCGGTTCCACACCCTTCAAACTGTGACACTCGTAGAAACGACCCTCGGACACAAACTGCTGCGAGCCGCCAACCTCGATGATGGCGTCCCACTGCGGCGACGCGCCCGTGGACGGGGGCGTGTTGAAGCCGATTTGGTTGATGGAGCTCTCCGCCGTCGCTGCGCGTGAGAAAAGGTGAAAACAAAGGGACGCGAAGCCGTCAGTCGAGAGGTCGGCGCGATATGTTTTACTCGTTCCATCGTCGCGTCGTTCGCTCGTCCACCGTCCGGTCGCGCGCGTTGACCGTCCGCCCCCATCGCTCGCCCGCCCATCGTGGCAGGTTTTAGGTTTTTCACGCGCATCGCCGTCGTCGTCTTCACGCACCTTCCACGCGCACGTCGCGCTTCACCACCGGGCGCGAGGCGAGAGAAACTTTACCCCCGTTACGCGCCGCGCTCGCCTTCGAGCTCAAGCGAGCCGTCGCCGTCGCCGTCGCCGCCATGGTCGTCGCCATCGTCATCATCGTCTCTCGTGTGCCGCTCGAATCCAACCGCGCTCGCGGTGTGTGTCGTGCGTCGCGCTCGCGTCGAGCGTCGGTGTCTCACGCGGAGATTTTTTTACTTCGCCTTCGGTGCACGCGTCGCGCGCCGACCGTCGATGTCGAGGTGTGCGGACGACGCGCGCGACGACGGCCGAGAGGCCTCGGCCGAGGGCGTCGCGCGGGTCACCTCGCCATGGGTCGGGTCGTGAGCATTCAAGTACATGAAGTATGCACCACTCGTCCGAGTCATACTGTTTCGAGGGGTCTCGTGTGTGGACGATGGGGCAGTACTCGTATACGCGCGTCGTATAAGGCTGTGTACGAATGATGCGATGCGCATGAAATGGAGACACGTCGCGGGCGCCACTCGTCGTCGACGCGTCGACGCGCGTCATGCCGTGTTCGACGCGCGCGATCGCGACGACGCGGTGTGCGATCTCAACCTCGCGCGCGTCTCGACGCGCGTCGATGGCGATGACGACGACGACGAGTCGGCATCGACGTCATCGTCGTTGTCGCGGCGTCGAGGAGGAGACCAACTTTGCCCCGATCGACGGCGCGTCCGAGGACGCGCCGGGAGGCGTCGCGGAGGGTCGGTTCGGACCCGAGTGTACGCTTCTCGTCGGATTCACGCGCGAGGAGACGGCGGCGTGGCGCGAGGTGTTGGATGAGATTGGCGCGGATTTCGTGCGGGTGACGACGTGCGTCAAGTCGATGCTGCGCGCGCCGTTGGGACGGGCGTTGGAGACGGTTCAAGAGGACGCGAGCGCGGTGGCGCCGGCTTTAGGGGTGCCGAGGATGATGTTTCTGAGCGGGATGAACTCGATGGAGGTGATGGAGATCGTTGGGGTGTACGAAGAGCGAGGGTGGGCGCCGAGCGTGTTCGCGTGCGCGGTGCCGAAAAATTACGAGACGCCGTTGGCGGATCTTTTGACGGAAATCATGGATGATCACGAGCGTTTGACCGGGGACGGGGCGTGAGAGGTGTGTGGGTCGCGTAGACCGTAGGTTGTATTGGTGATAGTATTACTCGCGCGTGTATGTATCTACTCGCCGCCGCGTCGCTTTGTTTTTTTGACGACGCGCTCGGCATCGCTTGGGCCGACGGTGACTTTGCGTTTCACGGCGATGACGTCACCGCGTTTCGTCTTCTTTTTGAACACGCGTCCGCGACCGGCTTTATCGCTGTTCCACCACGCGCCGCCCTGGGCGGCGCCCGCGCCTTCGTCCGCGCCCTCATCCGCCGCGTCGTCGTCGACGGCGTCCGCGCCGCCGTCTCCGTCGTCCTCCTCGCCCGTCCCCGAACTCGGCTTGGCCTCGTCGTCGTCTCGCTCCAACTCACCGCGCTCGTCCGCGGGTTCATCACCCACCGCGGCGAATCGATCGGCGTTTGTCGCGGCCGCGTTCGGCGTTTTCGGTAACGACTCGGCGACGCGCGCTAAAATTTCCAAGTTGGGATCGACAAAGTGACCGCCACTCTTCAACAGTTTGATCAAATCACCCGCGAGCGGCGTAAACTTACGCGTGAAAAAGGACATCGCGGCGCCTTTTTTACCCTGTCTTCCGGCTCGTCCGACGCGGTGTCGATACTGCTCGATGCTCCCCGGGAAATCCCAATTGACGACGTACTCCAACCCGGCGATGTCCAAACCTCGACCCGCGACATCGGTGGCGATCAACACGGGCGTCTTGCCAGCCTTGAAATCTTTCAGCGCTTGGTCTCGACGCTCTTGTTTCATCGTTCCGAACAGCGTGCTCACTTTTTCTTTGTGTCGCTTGCACAGATCGGCGATGAATTGAACCGTCTTGATGCGATTGGCAAAGACGAGGACGCGACTGCGCGCGCGTCCGTCCTCGGCGCGAAGCTTGGTGATGTACTTCATAAGTTTACGACTTTTCTTGTGTTCGGCGCACACGTGCACGGTCTGTTCGACCGTCGCCATGTGTGCCTCCATGGATTCATCATCCTTGGGCACGATGGGTTTGTCGGCGTCAATCTTCACCGTCTCGTACCCTCTTCGCAACCACGCGCGTCCGACGGATCGCACCGCCTTGGGAAACGTGGCGCTGAAGAGCAAGGTTTGACGACCGTCCTCCTCGGCGTTCGGAAGCGCGTCTCGGATTTTCGTGAGCTGTTCCTCGAATCCCAGGGCGAGCATGCGATCGGCCTCGTCCAGCACGAGCATCTTGCATCGATCGAGACCCAACGCTCCCGATTCCAACACGGCGAGCAACCGACCGGGCGTCCCGATGACGACGAGCGCGTGCGACGTGTGCTGCGTCAACGCCTCCTCCTGTTCCTCTTGAGACGCACCGCCGTACACGGCGACCGCACGCACGGGAACCGCTTTCTTCAGCTTGTTACACACCCCCGCGATTTGCAACGTCAACTCTCGCGTCGGCGCCACGACGAGCACCGCCGGCGCGCCCGCGCGCTTCGTCCCCGCCTCGGGATGTTCCCTCCGATCCACCAGCGCGACGTCTATCGCCGGTAATAAGAAACCAAGCGTTTTCCCACTCCCCGGTGGCGCGATCGCGAGCACATCCTTCCCCTCGCACGCCGGCGGCCAACACGCGCGCTGCACCGGCGTCGTGCGCCTGTGTCCGACGCTCTTCATCGCGTCCATGAAATAATCCGGCACCGACCCACCCTCGCGCGCGTCGCGCCCGTCCACCTTCTCCTCGCCGTCATCCTCGTCCAACGCACCGTCCTCACTCTCGCCTTCCGCCTTGGCTCGCATCTTTTTCCGCAACGCCTTAGCCGCCAGACGCTCGCGCTCCGCCTTGCGTCTCGCGCTCCTCGCCTCGGCGTCCCTCCGCTCATCCTCCTCTCGCAACGCCGGCGGCACCGGCGGCGCGCTCGAGCACATCCCTCGCAATTGACGCTTCACCCCGCGCTTGGTCCGTATCCGCTTCCCGTCCGCGTCTTTTCTCGACAGCGCGCGCGCCTTTTTCGCCTCGCGCTTGCTTCGCTTTCGCTGTAAGAAATCAACCGTCATCTGTCCCGAGCGCGCGCGCGCGCGTCGAGTCGAGAAAAGACGCGACGCGCGGTGGAAACGATGAACGACGTCGCGCGTCTCGTTCCCACGCGGTCGACCGTCGACTCGGCGCGCCACGCGTGACGCGAGTCGTCGTGTGAGGCGCGGACGCGCGAGCCGCCGCCGCCAGAAGCGGTCGGGATGATGATGAGGACGGCGACGAGGACGACGGGCGCGACGGTGACGCGCGCGACGGGCGCGAGTCGGCGACGCGCGCGGTGGTCCTCGAGACGGACGTCGCGAACGTCGTCGTCGTCGTCGTCGACGACGCGCGCGGATGCGGATTCAGGGACCAGGACGCGCGAGGCGGTGGACGCGGCGCTGTCGAATCGACGCATCGCGCTCGACCCGGCTGGGTACTTTTTGATCGCCGTCGATCGCGCGCGCATGGAGATTTGCGCGAATCATCACGCCAACGTCATCGGTGAGGACGGGTTGGCGAGAGATCCTCGGACGGGGGAGGTGATTCCGTGCGACGGGTCGTACAGTCCGCCGCCGCCGACGCGGTTCAGAGGACGCACGGCGAAGGAATTGTCGGTGGAGATATTGGAGCGGGGGAGCGGGGAGTGGTGTTCGATGATGTCGCACGCGAATTATCTCGGTCGGGAGTTTCAGCGCGCGGAGGCGTGCATGACGAGCGGGGAGGAGTACGTACAGGATTGACGCGCGTTCGATCGCGGAGCGTCGAGAGACGACGACGACGAACCGAACAAACATAACCGACTCTTTCGCGCGCGCGACGTTTGCTTGCTGCGTCCTTTGTATCTATAACATGTAAATTCTACTACGAAGCTGTATACGTACACGCGCTCGACTCAGAGGAAATAATCTGGACACCGCTTCACCGCCTGTTGCTCCTCCCCTCGTCTCGGCGCCGGATCAAACTGAAGAAACGACGTCTCCAAATTGTCGTCCACCTCCATGATGCTCGCCTGGTTGCCGCACCTGTAGCAGTAATTGGGCGCGCTAAAGATCGTCACCAGCGACTGATCGTGATGCCACAGGTACCCCTCCATCACCAATTGGTGCGCGCGAGCGATGAGCTTCAATCCGTTGTTTTGGTTAAACTGCTCCGTGATGTCCTGCCCAAACGTGTACCCGGCGCCGCGAGGACTCATCCCCCACCCCGCGCGGTCGTCCGGATCGCTCCACACTAAATCGCACACCGGTCCCTCGTGCGGCACTTCAGCGAATCGGTCAATCTTGCGCACGTCGTCCAGCGTATCGATGGATGGCGACAGCCCGCCGTGCGGACAGAAAATTTTGTTTTCGATCACCGCCGACAACGGCATGAAGTCAAACAAATCCGTAAACGCCTTCCAAATCCCCGCGTGCCCGTACTTTCGCATGCATTCGTCGTAAAACCCATACACCTGCGTGATCTGTCTCGACTCGTGGTTCCCACGAATGATCGTCACGCGATCCGGATACCTCACTTTGAGCGCCACCACCAGCGTCACCGTCTCCACCGAGTAGTACCCGCGATCGACGTAATCCCCCAAAAACAGATAATTCGTATCCGGCGCCAACCCTCCCATCTTAAACATCTCCATCATGTCGTGAAACTGCCCGTGTATGTCACCGACCACCGTCACCGGCGCTCGCACGAACTGCACGTTACTCTCCTCCGCCAACAAACCTCGCGCTCGATCGCACAGCGTCATGACCTCCGCCTCGGGAAGAAACTTGTGTTCCAACAGCGCGCTCACCATGGCGTCGTAATCCCCGTACTCGCTCACCTTTAAACGCGTCATGACGCGTCACCCGTCCCGTTTCCCACACCCACGCGCGCGCACCGATCGCGCGCACGTCGCGCGTCGTCGCTCGTTTCGATTTCGATCGATCTCCCGCGAGCGAATCCACCCACCGCGCGCACGGACCGCCACCGTCCACCGTCGTCGTCTCGCGCGCTCGCCGAAACGAACCGATCGACGTCTATCGCGCGTTCACCGCGACGACTGACCCCACCGCCCGTCGTCTGAAGTCCGTCGTCCGTCCACCCACGCCGCGTCCGCTGGGATCGACACGACGCCTGGAGGCGTCCACGAGGGACTCTTTGGAGGGTCGTGACCCAGACCGACGGGATCCCCATACATTGAGTCGATTTCCCCCAAGAGTCATCAGTCGATTCCTCGAACGCCCGTCCCCGCCGCCGCCTTTCGTTCGCTCGCCGCCGGTCGTCGCGACGGACGGCGAGACGCGCGTCAGACGCGCGCGCGAGCGACATGCCGCCCGGGCGGTCGTCGACCGCGAGACCGTCGTCGTCGCGACGCGCGCGCGAGGACGCGGCGTCGCGCGACGGTGCGCGCGCGAAGAGACCGGCGTCGACGCGGCGGTCGGGCAAAAAGGCGCGCGAGGATGCCGACGACGATGACGACGACGGGGACGGTGGTGACGGCGTCGTCGGCGGTGCGCACGACGCCGAGGAGGAGGATGAACGCGCGGATCGCGCGGGTGTCGCGAGAGCGAGGCGCGAAGAGATGGAGCGCGCGGAGGAGGGGTCGGATTCAGAGGAGAAGGCGGCGCAGCGGGAGACGGCGCAGGAGAAGCGCGTGCGACTCGCCAAGGCGTATTTGGAGCGATTGCGGGCGGAACAGGCGGAGGAAGACACGGATGAGGAGGACGATGACAGAGAAGGGAAAAATTTGGACTCGCACACGCGATTGGCGAACAGGTTGTTGGAGGATGTGCAGAGAAAATCTGGACATCAACGGGCGCCGGTGGCGGACCGCGCGCGCGCGTCGACGATGACGGAGACGAGGTGTTGGCGAGGACATAAGCGAGCGGTGACGGGATTGGCGCTGACGGAGGACGATCGAACGGCGTATAGTGTGTCGAAGGATGGATCCATCTTCGGTTGGGACATCGAGACGGAGAAGAGGATCAAGTTTCCTCGGGCGCCGGAGGCGGTTGTGGATCCGATGCAAGGAGGCGGCGGTCCGCAGGCACCGCCCACGTGTGGCGCGCACGTCGTGTTGTGCTGCGCGGTGAGCGGTGAGAGGAATCTTTTCGTCACCGGTGGGGCGGATAAGCGCGTGCACGTGTGGGACACGAGAAGCATGACGCACGTCACCGCGTTCGCCGGACACCGCGGCGCCATCACGGGTTTGGCGTTTAGACACGGCACGGGTCAATTGTTTTCGTGTTCTGAGGATCGCACGGTGAAGATTTGGTCTCTGGACGACATGGCGTACGTGGACACGCTGTTCGGACACCAAGATCGGTGCATCAACATAGACGCGCAACGACGTGAACGGATTGTCACCGTGGGCGCGGATCGCGCGACGAGATTTTGGAAAGTGCCCGAGGATTCGCAGCTCGTGTTGCGACCGCCGGAGGGTGGCGGTCAGGCGGAGAGCTGCGCATTCACCGCGCACGATCACTGGATCACCGGCGCACAGGATGGAACCGTGGCCATCTGGAACACGCAGCGCAAGCGCGCGGCGCAAACGTGGCTCAACGCGCACGGCTTCGCGGACATCGTCGCGCCCAAAGGATTCACCGACGAGGATGCCGATAGAGCGACGAGACAACGCGCGTCGGCGCAAGCGGCGGCTGGAATCAGCGAACGCAACGATGGCGGTGTCGGCGGCATGGCGAGCTGGGTGAACGCCGTGCACGTGGGGAAAGGGACCGATTTTGCCGCCTCGGGAGCCGCGGACGGCGCCATTCGTCTGTGGAAGACGTCGCACGAGGGCGAGCCCCTCGTGCCGCTTGAATGCATTCCAGCTCGTGGTTTCGTGAACTCCATTCAAGTCGCGAGTAGCGGTCGCTTCGTCCTCGCCGGTATGGGACAAGAACCGAGACTCGGTCGATGGGGTCGCGACTCGGCGGCGCGCAACGGCGTCCAGTTGCATACGATAGAAATAGATGAGAGACGATGAGACGTGTAACGAATACCGCTTCGTTTATCGGTGCGTACGTACGTATGTATAAAAATAAAAAATGCTGCCGTTCGTGCGATGCTTCGCACTGCTAAATCTAATCGATCTGAGTCGCGCGCGCGACTCGATACGCCGCCTGTTCAAACAACACCGATCCGAGGCGAAGCGCCGCCGCCTGCGCACCCGGTGCGAGATCCGGCGCGAGATCGACGAGCTCTTGTACGAGCTCGAGATCCAGTTGAGGCGGTGTAGGAATGTTGGACGCGCCTTCGTTGGCGCTCTCACTCTCTTCCGGAGAGAACAGTGCGCGCAGCTCGTCGACAACCTTTAAAGTCTCGAGATCTTCCTCGGAGACGTGCGTCGCGCGTTCGAGCGGTTGCAAGGATTCGCTCGCGCCAAAGGTTTGCGCCAGAGACTCGACCGCCGTGAACGGTCCCGCGATGGCGGACGACGCCGTCGTGGAGACGAGAGCGCCGGCGTACCGTCCAAGCTCTCGCAGCGCGATGTCCTGGATCGGTCCGCCGCTGGGATCGAATGCTAACTTTAACGCCTCTCGCGTGCTGTTGGAAATTTTCTTGCCAGACTTGTTGGCGGCGGGCGCGGATTTCTCAACACCCTTGGTGATGGACGTGTAGTTGCCGAACGCGTTCGAGAGTTGACGAACGCGATTAACGCTCAACACGGCGTGTTCGCCGCTCTCTTTCCCGTACAAGAGCTGCTCCAAAGCTTTTCTCGTCTCGGGAGACTTGTCGGTGAGAAGGCGCCGCGCGACGTACGGGTAGCACTCGTTGGCGATGGAATAATTCTTGTCGCACGACAGCCCGATGCCCTCGAGCACGGAGAAGGCGCGAAGAATGTACCCAAAGTAGGCGGGGATTTGGAAAATATTCCCATACTTTTCCTGAACGCCCTCTAAATCCTTCGTCAACTGCGCCACTTTGCTGTCGGTGCCCGCGGCTTCCAAAAAGGCGTCGCGTCTCTTTTTCGGATCCTTGACGCCCTTTAATTCCTTGCGAATCTCTTTGATGCGATCTTCGTCCGGTAAACCGAGTTCGTCTCTGAACCCTTGGGCGCCTCCACCGCGCGCGAGCGCGGAAAAGAGCAACCCGAGCGCGCGAGCGACGCCCGAATCCTCCATGGCTTCGCGCTTGCCCGTGGGAATGAAACCCATGGCGTCCAAATCTCCCGGCACCGCCTCGAAGTCTTTGCTCACCAAGTGCGCGATAAATCGCAGGATAGCCGTGGATAAGTCCTTGGACACCGGCGTGACGAGACCCCAATCGAGGATGCAGAGCTTGCCGTCGTTGGTGCGAAGCAAGTTGCCCGGATGCGGATCGGCGTGGAGATAGCCGAGGTCCAAAAGCATGGCGAGATAAGACGTCAGCGCGACGGCGCACAGCTGCGCCGTGTCGTCTGCTTTGCTGTCTTGCAAACGCACGCCGTCGATCCAGCCCGTCGTGAGCACGCGTCGCGTGGACGCTTGGCGAAACACCGGCGCGGCGGTGACCACGCCTCCCAAATCGGATCGCACCGCCATGGCCGCGGCGAATTTTTCACCGTTCGTCGCCTCAGCCTCGTAATCGAGCTCAGCGATGAAACGGCGACCCCACTCGTCGACGAGACCTTCAAGGTCAGAGTTTAAATTGTTCCACCGTCTCCAAGGCTCGGCGAACACGCGAATGATGCCAACGTCGAGGCTAATCGCCACGAGCGCCCCGGGACGCTGCACCTTTACCGCCACCTCCTCCAGCTCGCCGGAATCGTTCCGCCACGTGCCCTTGTACACTTGGCCCAAACTCGCGCTCGCGATGGGCGTCGAGCTGAGCGACAGTCGAGACGCCGCGGGACCGAGCTCGCGCTCGAGAATGCGTCGCGCCAAATCGTCGTCGAACGGCGGCACTTTGTCTTGCAACACGCGCAACTCCTCGATGTACTCAGCCGGGAGCAAATCCGCGCGACTGCTCAGCACTTGTCCGAGTTTGACGTACGTGGGACCGAGAGAGACGAGAAGGTTGCGCAATTGCGTCGCCCGCTTCGTGTTGACTTGCTTTTTCTTTTCGTCGCTCACGTTTTCGCCGCTCGTCTTTCGATCCAACCAAAGCTTCGCCGAAAAGGAACCGAGGAGAATGAACGACCGCACACCGCGCTTCAAGAGCGTGATCGGTCTCGTGGCGAAGTATTCGCGCGTCTTCACCGGATCGTACCGCCGCAACTCCTCCGGCTCGACGTCGCCCTCCTTGCTCGCCAACGCCGCCCACTCGTCCATACCGCTCTCCTTCTTCGGCCTCGTCGACGCCACCACGAGCGCGACGAGCGCAGCCATCACCCCCGCACCGACGTTGACACCGTCCCCACCGCCCGCGTTCACCGCCTCGCTCGCCCCTCGCGCCGCCTCTCGCGCCAAATCACCCGCCTCGCGCGGCAGAGACCGCAAAAGCGTCTCGGCGCTCTCCGCGAACATCGTCCGATCCACCTCCGGAAGCGACCGAAATCCCTCCTGCAACGCCTCCGTCAACGTCTTCACCACGTCCACGTCCCTCCCCTCGACGCGCGCGCGCTCAAACGCTTTCGTCGCCGCCTCGGTCGCGCGTCCCAACGCGTCCCACGTCGCCGCGCTCGCCCTCGCCTCCGCCGCCGCCCCCTCTCGCGCCAACGCCACCACCGCCTCCGCGCCCGCCCGCGCCGTCGTCTCCGCACCCACACCGACGACGTCACCGTCCCCGACCATCGCGCGCGCGCCTCCACGCGCGCGTCCCACCGTCGTTCCCACTCGCACTCGCACCGTCGTCATCGCGCGACGTCTCGCGCGCGTCGTCGCGTCGCGCGCCGCCGACGTCGTCGTCACCCCGCGCGCCGACATCGTCCTCTTCACGTTCACCGTCGCCCTGTCCACGCGCGCCTCCGACGACGTGTGACGACGTCTCGCGCGCGCGCGCCCGCGTGACGTCGTTCCCACCCGTCCGACATCTCTCGAGGTCTCGAGCTCGAGGGCGAGCGCGAATCAGTCGGTGACGGACGATGTCGACGACGGTGCGAGGGGGGTTCACGCGGTTGGAACGCGCGGTGGAGGCGTGGGAAGACGCGCGGACGCGCGCGTCCGAGTCAGGTGCGTACGTCGCGGGAAGATGCGCGATGGTGACGGTGACGGTGACGGCGGTCGCGACGCGGATGGGTGATTGATTGATCGATCGATCGACGACTGACGGCGCGCGACGGTGAGGGATGGGCGTAGGGACGAAAGAGACGATCGAGACGCAGGCGTTGGCGAAATCTCTGTTCGCGTGGACCAAGGAGGCGCGATGGCGGGTGAAGGAGGTGCGAGGAGAGGTGGAGGCGGCGGCGGCGGCGGCGGCGCGCGGGAGCGGGGGCGACGAGTTTCGCGGGATGTTTTTGAACGCGTGTGCGCGCGCGGTGGAGCGCGGGGGGATCGGTGAGCAGGAGTGTTACGCGTTGAGTCGATTGGTATGCGCGGTGGCGAGCGCGGAGGGTGATGAGGGCGCGACGGCGAAGGCGTTGGAGACGTTGGCGCGACTGCGAGCGAGAGGCGCGCGGGCGTTCGCATCCAAGGCGTTTCGGCGGTACGCGAGCGCGCGAGGCGGCGGCGGCGAGGTGATCGATGCGTACGTGAAGCTCGTCAAGGCGAGTGGGTCGACGAATCCGGTGGTGTGCGCGTTGGCGAACGATGCGTTCGCGGCGCGGCGAGCGTCGTCGGCGAGGGACGTCGACGAGACGAGGAAAGAGCTCTTAGAGGTGTTCTGTTCGGTCGTGCTCGGCGGTGACGCCAAGGTGGCCAAGGCGGGCGTGACGAGCGCGATGTTCGCGTCGGTGTTGGAAGACGTCATGAGCGAAGAGCTCAGGGATGTGTTGATTCCGAAAGTCGTTCGACAGTTGCGGAGAAGTCCCGAGGCGGCGTTGCCCGCCGTGGTCGGGTGTTTCGAGACGTTGCGCGGTGACCTGAGCGACGTGTGCGGTGAGATGGGACCCGTGATTTTGTCGCTCGTCAAACACGCGAACGAGGATCGTCGAGTGATGTCTCTGGCGATCGTCGACTCGCTCGTCACAAAGTCTACGGACGCCGCGCTCGTGAAGGAGCACTTGTTCAAGCCGTGCGCGGACGCCTTCACCGCGGGAACGAAACCTAAAGAGTGGACCGCGCGCGCCGGTCTGTATGCCGCCATCAAGTTGTGCACCAAGTTGACCGATCGCAGAGCGCGCGAGACGATGAGCCTCGAGGCTATCTCTGTGCTCTCGAACGAGCTCAAGACGGAGAAGCAGAGCGACGCGAAAATCGTAGCGCTCGACGCGTTGCAAACGTGGTGTCAGCACACGGGTGAGTGCCCGGAGTCGTTGTCTAGCCTCGTCAAGGAGATTACCAAGGACGCAAAAGAACGCGGTGCGGTCTTGCAATGCGTCGCGCAGGCGTTGCGTGCGAACGCCGCGCTACCCGCCGGTTTATCGGGCGCCGTCGAAGCGTTGTCCAAGATCACCGTCGAGAGTAGCGGTAAGGCAGCGTTGCGCGCCGAAGGCTTGAGTGCGCTGTTTATCGTCTTACGAGTGGGCGCTGAGGATGGAGGCGCGACGATGGAATCGAAACAGCTCTGGGATGCCATTCCCGCGTACTTTGAAGCGGCGACGATGTTGCGCTTCGACGAAGACGCGACGCAAGTGCTCGCGGCGACTGCGCAATGCGTCATGTCTTCGCATGCGTCACAAGCGACAAAACATGGATTGGTTGATTCCGTCATTCAGTCCATCGCTATCTTGAGTCTTCATCCGAGTTCGAAAACTCGAGCCGCGGCGAGAGAAGCCGTGCGAGGCGTCGTCGCCGTCGGTCAGCCGGCGACGAAGATCATTCAAGGATTGAGATATTGGCTCAACCAAGCAGAGAGTGGACTCTGGGACACGACGTCATGGGATGAAGCCACGGCTAGGTCGTTTCCGTCGCGTTACGCCGGGGGGTCTTTGCTCGCGTATTGCGAATTCAACGAAGACGCGCAAGCGGTGGAGCTTCCCGGGGAGCTCGTCGTGGACATGCTGCTGCTCGCGCACCATCCGCTCGTCAAAGCGCCCGATGGACGACGGGCCGGCGCGTGGTCCGCCTTGATGTCGAGCTTAGGTGGGATGATCGACGTGGCGAACGGAAAGGCTGTGTGTGAAGCCATCGTCGGCGAGAGAGGTTTAGGGAGCGCTTCGGACATGGAGCGCGAGGCGGCGCGACGCGCCATCGTCGCTCTCGGACGTCTGTGCTCTGCTGATGTCATCGAAGTCGTGCTTCCTCACGCGCTGTCTATGATTGATGTCGCGTCGCATGACGCCGTGAGTGAAAAGGACATTTTGATTTACAACACCGCGCCGGGATCTTTATCGACTGATCCCGCGGGCAAGCCTGCGGCGGCGCCAAAGGCTCAGCCGAAGAAGGAGTCAACCGTCGTTTCTCTGCGTCCGAGTCAAGTCGCGGCCGGGGCGAAGAAAACGTCCAAGCCGTCTTCGGGAGCCGTCGATCCGCGAGAGGCTGCGCGTCGCGCGCAGATGGCTGAAGAGGAAGCTATCCGGGCGCGCGTGAAGGACGTGGTCGCCGCGCTCGAGCACGGACTCCGAGTGTTGACCGCGGTCTTGGAAGGTCTCGGTCACAGAGCGCGCGAGCACGCGTGCGATATCGCGTATTCGAGCGTATACCCTCTGTTACGGTCCAAATTTTTGCCGCAAGCGACGGTATTGAAGGCGGTCGAAGCGCTCGTGTACTGCGCCGCCGCGCGAGGCGGAGCGATGGTGCTTTCGTTCCCCAAGGAGCGACAGACGGAGGCGCTCGCCATTCGCTTGGGCGCCATGACCTTCGACGGCACGCCGGCGCCCGTGGAGATCGGTTTGAACGGTAAACCCGTTCCAGTGGACATGCACGCGGTGAAATTCGAGAGTCGTATGCTTAGCTCGGCTTTAGAACTCGCCAACGAGGCGCTCGAGGACAACGATCCCGAGCCGCTTCCGGCACCGGTGTTCGGGCTCTTGTTTCCCGTCGTCGCGCACGCCTTGCTACTCCCGGAAGCGCCAAAGAGTTTGCGCGTCGAGGCGCTGTCGCTTCTCGCCGCGCACTCCGGTGAAGATGAAGATGGCGTACCGATTTTGCCGAGCGCCGGCGCCGCGGTTCGGCTGTTGTTGAACACGCTGGCCAACGCGACACCGGACCTCGTCAACTTGGCTAAACCTATTCTTTCGGACGTGTCGAAATATTTGCGAACGACCGAGGACGTCTATTCGTTGGTGAGCGGCGTTGAGAGCGAGTTTAAGGCTGTCAGAGGGGCGTCGCTCTCCGGATTGATGAACGCACCCTTGGATTTCTCTGCCATGGACGAGCAAACGGCAAGCTCAGCCGTTGCGAAACTTTTCATCGCTCGATTCGACAGCGATGAGGCAAACAGGCAGACCGCGGACGAATTGTGGATTCTCTGCGGCCTCTCGGACTCGATGCCGTCGTCCGTCGACGTGTTACCGTTTCTCACACACCAAAGCGGCGCCATCAGAGAGAGCGCCATTCAGGCGTTCGCGCAAACCATCGCCGCGCAAGAGAACGGTATGTCCACCTCTCTTCCGAAGCTTTTCGGGGAATTCAACTCGTGCGAGAATGCGTACGGACGAGAGACCCTGATCAAGGCGCTCGGCGCGTGCACGGATAGTTTGAGCACGCGCGATCTTCCTTTGGTGTCGACGTTTCTCACCAAGGTGCTCTCCGACGTCGACCCCGCGGTTCGATCCGCCGCGGTTGAAACGGGTCGCACCATGATTGATGCGCACGGTGCGGAGCACACGCAGCAGCTTCTCGCGGTGTACGAGGCGTACTTTGATCGAGGAGGCAGTCGGGGTAGTTTGTCCGAAGAGGCTGAAGATCAAGTGAGACAAGGCGTCATCGTCTTCTTGGGCGCGCTCGCGGTGCACCTCGACAAGGAAGACGACAAGGTTCGGGCCATCTTAACGCGACTTCTCGAAGTTTTGAGCACACCGTCCGAAGCCGTGCAGAGATCTGTTGCCGATTGTTTACCTCCACTCATGAAGAAGCTCGACGCGGAGGAACAAAAAGCGCTCGTGGATGCTCTCCTTCAGCAACTCACGACGAGCGACGCGTACGCCGACCGCCGCGGCGCCGCTTTTGGATTGGCCGGCGCGGTCAAGGGTATCGGTATGAGCAGCCTCAAGGGCATGGGTATCATGGATGCGCTCAAGGTGGCGATCGAGGATAAAAAGAATCCAGCCTCTCGCGAAGGCGCCGTTATGGCGTTCGAGTTGTTCTGCACGCGTCTCGGTAGACTTTTCGAGCCGTACGTCGTGAACATTTTGCCGATGCTGTTGGTGTGCTTCGGGGACATCACTGTGCCGGTTCGTGAAGCGACGCAGGCGGCGGCGAGAGCCATTATGGCGAATTTGTCCGCACAAGGTGTCAAGCTCGTCTTGCCCGCGCTCCTGTGTGGCGTGGATGACGATAAGTGGCGCACCAAGCAAGGATCCGTGCAACTCCTCGGGGCGATGTCGAACTGCGCTCCGAAGCAGCTCGGCGCGTGCTTGCCACAAATCGTCCCTCGCCTGAGCGAAGCGCTCATCGACACGCACCCGAAAGTGGTAGACGCCGCCACGCAAGCGCTGAAATCGGTGGGTGACGTCATTCGGAATCCCGAGATTATCGCGCTGAGTAGCTACTTGCTCGGCGCCATTCAAGATCCGACGACGCAGACCAAGGCTTGCTTGGATGTTTTACTCGAAACGACGTTCGTGAACGTCGTCGACGCTCCGTCTTTGGCGCTTATCGTGCCAGTTTTGATTCGTGGTTTGCGCCAACCGAAGGCGGACATGAAGAAGAAGGCGGCGAAGATTGCCGGTAACATGAGCGCGCTCGTCGCCGACCCGAAAGACATGGCGCCTTACATTCCCATGCTCATTCCAGAGTTGAAGAAGGCGCTCATGGACCCCATTCCGGAAGTTCGTGGCGTCGCCGCGCAGGCGCTCGCCGGTTTGATGAAGGGCTTGGGCGAGGAGTACTTTGAAGATTTGCTTCCGTGGATGATGCGTTCGATGCAGAGCGACGGCCCCAGCGTTGAGCGCTCCGGCGCCGCGCAAGGCTTGTCCGAGTGCTTGGCAGTGCTCAGCGATGATCATTTCGACGCCCTGTTCCCAGAGATCATCGCCGGATGTTCGCACGCGTCGGCGGCGGTTCGCGAAGGTCACCTGACGCTGTTGCGATTCTTGCCAATCTCGCTCGGAGACTTGTTTGAACCGCATCTCGTCGACGCTTTGGCGTGCGTCCTCGAAGGCCTCGCGGACGAGGAAGAACCCGTTCGAGACGCCGCGCTCAATGCGGGCAGAGTCTTCATCGAAGAATTTTCGCACAGTGGCAGCTCCTTAGACTTGATTTTACCCGCGATCGAAGATGGAATCTCATCAGACAACTGGCGAATTCGTCAATCTTCCGTCGAGTTGCTGGGCTCGATGTTGTTCAGAATCATCGGCTCAAGCGGTAAAGTACGCGCCGAGGGCGGTGACGACGCGGAGGGTGTCTCCACGGAGGCGCAGGGCCAGATGTTGAGCACGACTCTCGGCCAAGGGCGACACCATAATTTGCTCGCCGCCGTGTACATTCTTCGATCGGACGGCACCTTGGCTGTTCGAAACGCCGCGGTGCACATTTGGAAGACGGTCGTCGCGAACACGCCGAAAACGCTTCGACTCGTCTTGCCTCTGCTCATGCAACGAATCATCTCCATCATCTCAACGGGTTCAGAGGAGCGTCAACAGACGGCGAGCCGATGCCTCGGTGAGGTGGTTCGCAAGTTGGGCGAACGCGTCCTCATCTCTGTCTTGCCGATCATGAAGGAGGGATTGAACCACGAACTCGCGGAGCATCGCGAGGGCGTGGCGTTGGGTTTGGCTGAGATTCTCTCGGCGGCGACCGATAACCAACTCGAAGATCACTACGGTATCATTGTTCCGACGGTGCGAGACGCGCTGTGCGACGAAGACGAAAAGGTTCGCGACGCCGCAGGCATCGCCTTCGACAAGTTGTTCCGACACGGCGGCGGACACGCCGCGGGACAAATTGTCCCAGCCTTGCTCGATCAGTTGGACGTCAATCCGACGGCGCTCGAGGGTTTGAAGCAAGTTCTCAAGGCGCAACCGAAGATTCTCGCCACCGTCTTACCCAACTTGGCGCAACCGCCGCTGACGGCCAAGGGAGCTGCCACGTTGGGCGCACTCGCCGAAGTCGCCGGCACCGCGTTGCCGCCTCACCTCTCGCTGTTGGTGCCGCCTCTTCTCGAAGCCATGGCGGAGGAGGATGAAGAGAGTCGAACGGCAGCGACGTCGGCGGCGATCGCGGTCATCAAGGCTGTACCGGAGAACGCGTCGCACGTGTTGCTGTCGGAGATCAAGCGAGGCATGGGCAACGAGTACGCCGGATGCCGCGCCGCCGCCGCGAAGCTCGCGGGTGAGTACGCCAAGAATGCGCCCGGATTCGACGACGAGTCCGAGACCGAAGTACTCATCAAGAAGCTCTTCGAACTGTTCACCGATGCGGACGAGAGCGTGCTCCTCGCCGCGTGGACCGCCATGGGCGACGTCACGGGCACCGTCTCCAGACAAGAGTTACCCGAGTACGTCGAGTGCGTCACGAAATCTCTCACGCTCGCGCGTGATAAAGTCCGTCGCGCGAACAAGGCGTCGCACGAGTACCTTGTGCCGGCGTTGTGTTTGCCGAAGGGTCTCGCGCCGATTGTGCAAGTGTTCCTTCAAGGTATTCTCTCCGCGGAGAGCTCGGATGCGCGCGAGGACGCGACGAAGGGTCTCACGTTGGCCGTCATGAGCACGAACTCGGCGGCGCTCAAGGCGCACGTCATCGCCATCACCGGTCCACTCATTCGAGTCGTCGGCGACAAACATCCGAGCGCGGTGAAGAGCGCCATCTTGGAAGCGCTGGGCGTCCTCATCAACAAGGGGGGCATCGCGTTGAAACCGTTCGTGCCGCAGTTGCAAACAACGTTTGTGAAGTGTCTTTCCGACGTACAAATGTCCGTGAGAATGAAGGCGGCGAGCGCTATCGGTTTGTTGATGCAACTCCAAACTCGTGTGGACGCGCTCGCTAACGATTTGATCGGAACGGTCGAGTCAGACGCGACCGAACCCGGCATTCGCGAGTCGACGTTGAAAGCGGTCGCGGGCGTTTTCGCTTACGGTGGCAAGAACATCTCGCCTCCAAACGTCACGCGCGCGCTTGACGCCTCTATCGATGCGTTGGCGTCTACGTCTTCCGTCGAACGCGCGTGCGCGAGTTTAGCCGTCTCTCGTGCGTTCGCGTGGTCGCCGGCGGAGGAGAGAACGTCGGCGTTGGAGAAACTCAATTTGGGCGACGCGAGCTCGGCGGAACATCGTGAGGGTATCGCCGAAGCGTTGTGTCAAATCAGTCGCGCGAACGCAAAGCTCATCATGGAAGAACACGCATCGATGACGCTCAACTCGCTGGTTCGCGCCGCGAGCGACGAACGATCCGCGAGTCGAGCGTCCGCCGCTCGCGGCTTGGGTGCGTTGGCGGCGAGTTCCGCCTCCGTCGACGGCGCCTCGTCGCCTTACTTGAGCAAGCTCATGCCCGTGCTCAGTAAGCTTCTTCGCGATGCGGTCATCGAGGTGCGTTACGCCGCGGTGAAAGCCCTTCGCGTCATCATACACGCAGCCGGTCCTTCGGAAATGTCCGTGCACTTTGAGTCGTTTATGAACATCCTGGCGGAGTGCGCCGTGGCGGACAAATCGTCGGAGGTTCGTTACCAGGCTGAACGCGCCGTGTACCGCGCGTTCAACTTACAAAACGGTATGGACGAAGCCTTAGAACACTTGCGAGCCGGTGGCACCGCGCACGCCGCCCGCGGTCGTTTATCAGACATCGCTCTTCGAGCGCTCGCCGCGCTTCCGGAGCAAAGCGACGACGAAGCTGATTCGCCGGTTGAATTGGATTTACAGTAGGAACCAACACACACTCTCGATATTACATTAGCAGCTAGAAGAAGAGCGTGTAATCGATTCATTCATCATCACTCATGTACAGTTGAAGACTAATCTCGACGTCTTTCAGCGTCGTCTTCGCGGCCGAACTTGCGGGTTCGAGCTCGAGCGCCTTGGACAGCATGTCTCTCGCGCGCTTCAATCGGTCGACATCTTCTCTGTCGTCACCGAGCGCGAGGAGCGCTTTCCCGGCTCGAACGTATCCTCGCACGTAGGTTTCATCGAGCGCGATCGCTGCCTCACACGCGCGCAGCGCGAGCTCTAATACTTCCGTTTTCTCCGGCGACCCGTCTCTGAGCTCTTTGCTCCTCGCGAGCGCGGCGGCGGCGGCGTTTCCGTGATACGCAACCTTATCCGGAGCCATCTCAGTGGCCTCTGCGTACTGCACCAACGCATCTGCGTACTGTTTCTTACCGAAATACACCATCCCAGCGTCGTTCGCACGCTCCGCGCGCGCGGTCAACTCTTCCGAAGGCACGTCTTCCCGCTTCGTCGTCGGCGTCCGCGCCGCGCTCCACCCCAAAGACTTTTTCTCGCTCGCCCCCGCGAGCGCCCCACCGAATCCGACGCCACCCACACGTTCCCACGGCCTCTCCTCGCTCGCCCCCGCCACCTTCTTCGCCGCCCACGCGAGTTCCATCTCTCGTCGCTCGTCCCTTCCTGACCCGTCCCCGAGCGCGCGCGTCTTCGTGTACGCCGACGGCCCACCGTCGAAATCCGCCTCCGGCCGTTCCCCCGCCTCCCACGGCACGCGTACATCGATTCCAAAATTCACGTGCGGTCTGTACTCCCCCCTCGCTCGCAACATCGCCTCGATCTCGAACGGATCCCCTCCCGCCAACGCCAACGTCAAGACGTCCTCCAAACTCTGCAACGGAGGAATCTCGTACGCCTTCCTCCACCGTTCGTGATCGAAATTCGCCGTCATCAGCGTGTGATACGCGCACGTTATCTCCGTGAACCTCTCTTTCGCCCGCTCGACGTCGTCGGGATTCTTATCGGGATGCCATCGCAGACAGAGCGCGCGATACCTCGACTTGACCACCTTTTCATCCAGCGCCTCGACGACATCCTTCGCGTCCATCTCGAGCGCGCGCGCCGCCTCCGCGCGCGTCATCGCCCCACCCATGGACGACGCATCGTTCGCGCGCGTCGACATCGCGCGTCCTCGCGTCCCCGCGTCGCCGTGTGTCGTCGCGATGAGCTGAGATTCGATCGAGCGTTTTTCATCTTCCGCCCATCGTCGGCCGTTGGCGATTTGTTGACGGCACACCGCGGCGCTCTTGACCGTCCGCGCGCGCTCGTTCGTCGTCATCCGTCGAGGCGACTCGACGACGAAAAATGACATCCATCGCGTCGTCGCGCGCGTGTCCCGCGTCGACGGTCGCCGCGCGCGCGGTGACGCGACGACGATGCGATCGAGCGCATCCGACGTGTCGCAAGAATCCCCCGCGCGCGCGCGTCGTCGCGCGCGCCGAGCGCGCGATGACGAGCGAGCGACGGCGATTGGATGAGATTACATCCATGGAGGACTTTGACGCGCTCGCGGCGCGAGAGGGGGTGCAGATCGTGCTGTTTCACGCGTCGTGGTGCAGAAAGTGTAAATTCTTGGTGCCCAAAGTCGAGCGCGTGTCGGCGGCGCTCGCCCACGACGCGCGGGCGGCGTTCGCGAGCGTCAACGTGAATGACGTGCCGCAGGCGCTGGTGAAACGGTGTGGGATCGAAAAGATGCCGACAATTCAGATGTATGAAGATGGGGAGAAGACGTGGGAGTTGATTTGCGGCGAAGAGGGGTCGACGTGCGCGTTGAAGCTGCAAGACGCCGTCGAGGCGGCGCTGAAGAAGCGTCAGAAGTAGACGGTCGCTCGCTCACTCGTCGGATGGTGTACGGTACGCGACGAATTCTGTTGTACTTGCTACTGTAGTTTGTTTGTTTTGTAATAACGCACGCGCGCGAGCCTACGCTGAGGATGTGCTTTTTAGAAGCCACATTTACACTGCGGGATGTGAGAGATGAAACGTTCGAGCGCGCGCTCTGCGCGCGAGCGGACGACGGACCAGTCGGCGTCGAGACGCGCGCGAGCGAGCGCGTGCGGGTCGTCGAACGATTCCTCGAATCCGCTTACGCACGCCATGCGCAAGAAGAGTTGCGGGGCGCCGAACTTTGTCTTTTTATCTCGCGAACGCGTCGGGGCCAGACAGACGCCCGAGCCCGAGGCGTTGACCGAGCGAAGGAGTTGGAGATTTAACGCGTTAAAGTCGACACCGTGCGATTCCTCCAATTCGGCCGTCGTGAATCCGTTCGAGACGGCACCGGTGAGACGGAACGAAATCAACGCCTCGTCGTCGCTCTCGTCGATCGGTTCGATTTCGAAGCGCAAATCTTTCGCCATCTCCTCCGCGACGAGTCTCTTCACCGTCGGAACGGCGCGCGCCGCGGCGGCGGGTAACGGTTGCTCCAACGCGCGAACGTCTCGCATGACGCGTTCCTCGTCTAAACCGGCGCCTATGAGCACGAGGCACGTACTCGTTGCGCTCGAGAGCTCGCCGACGCTCGGTTCGAATTCGAGTCGAGATTTTCCGGAAAAGTGGAAATCGTAACTCTCGCGCGCCTTGTCTTCGGCGAGCGTCACCACCCCCTTGGATCGAATCGTCGTGCTCGGCATCATCTTCGTCGCCCAGTGTTGGAAACGCGCGAACACGAGCGGTGAGGACGTCTCGTAGGACAGGGAGTTACACGAGCCTCGAGATTGACTCGCTAAGTGCGTCGTCCTCTTCGCGGGATCGAGCGAGAGTGGTCCTCGCGTGACGATTTTTGGTTCGTCTCCTTTCGGTTTGCGTAGTCGACCGCCGGACGCGGAGAGCACGTACGGGAGCGGACCCGACCCCCAATCGTGGCCGCTCTTCCCTTCGGGTTGTGGAACGACGTCCACGTCCAGAATGCTCGTCAAGGGAACGTCGGCGTTGACGCACTCAACGACGCGCGCCCCCGGCGCCTTGGCTTCGACGTGCGCTCTTGCGCGTTCCAGTTTACTTTCATCACCATTCAATAAATCGAGTTTATTCAACAACACGATGTCGGCGCACGCTAATTGCGCGTCCCACACGTCTCTCTCCACCTCGGGTCCGCCGTCGGCGGCGATCTCCGCGTCCACAACGCACACAACGCAATCCAATCGAGCGCGCGTCAACGCGCCGAAACTTCTATCCAATCTCGCCACCACCTCGGCCGGATCCACCAACCCGCTCGTCTCGATGAGCATGTAATCAAATAAACCCACGTCCGTCCCATCGTCGTCCGCGTTCAATAATTCAATCACGCTGCGCTCTAAATCATCCCTGAGCGTGCAACACAGACACCCATTTGTGAGCTCTGTCACGCGCGCCGCCGAAGACGACACCCCGTCGTCACCACCGTCCGCACCTCGGCTCATCGCCGCCGCGGACCGTCGTACCAATCGCGCGTCCACATTTAACGCCGCGAAATCGTTCACGGCGGCGGCGACGCGGAGGGATTGCCTGTTTTCCAACGCGCGCCTCGCGAGCGTCGTCTTGCCGCCGCCGAGAAAACCAACCAACAGCGTGATGGGCAACGCTCGCTTCCCCACGGTGGCGTACGCGGTGCGATTCTCGTAGTTTCTGAACATGTTGATCGACTCCCCTCTCGGCGTCGCGCGCGCGCTCGCGCTCGCGTCACCGCTCGCGCGCGAACGCCCATTTGCGTCCTCGTCATTCATCGTCGTCGCGGCGCGCGCGACGCGAGCAGAAGGGCGCGACGTCGCGCGCGTCGCGCGCGACGGCGACGCTCGGGGTCGTCCTTCGAGCGTCACGCGCGCGCGCGCGTCTCGCATGCCCGTCGCCGCGCCGGCGTCTGCGGTGACCGGCCCGCTCAGAGGGAGTGGACAAGTGAAAAGCGCGCGCGAGACGACGTCGACCGCGCGCGAGGCGAGGACGCACCACCGAGTGGAAACGATGGAAACGACACGAATAAATCAACCATGCTCGCTTTCTTCGACCGACGATGGATGCGCGAGAGACGGAGGCGCGTTCAATCCTACAACTTTAATACAGGTGACAGACGTGAATCGGTTCTGCGGGAGACATGTCGAACGGGACCAACACGCTGATGGCTGTCTCCTCGTCGTGCGTGCGGACGTGATGCCAGAAAAACGGTGGCGTGTACAGTACATCACCCGGTCGAAGCGTGTACGCGCCCACTGGCTCGACGTCGCCGAAATCAGGAAATTGTTCTCGCTCTCGCGCGTCGCCGGCGAGGTACTTGGCGACGTCGACGCGCGAGAGCTCTGGACGATCTTTCCGCGGGTACATGGCGCGAAAATCGTCCGGGTGGAACACGTCGAACGTTTTGACGCCTTTGATTTGAATCAGAAACCCGTGGCAGAGGTCGTAGTGCAACGGCGTCACGCTCGAGGCTGCGCCGAACCACACGCCGCAGTTGAGCAGATTCGCCGCTCGGCCGAACGCGTCCGCCGCGACGTCCACCCCGCTCTCCGCCGCCATCGTCTCCGTGCACACCGCGCGCGCGTACGCGCGCTCGCATCGATCGAATATTCGCTCACACGCCTCCTCGAACGTCCCGTCGTCGTGCACGTCGCAATCGCGCTTGATGAACGTCTTCCCGCCCTCGGCTCGACTCGTCAGCACCGTCGTCCTCGCCCCCGCGCCCGCGACTCGAAACGCCCTCGCGTCGCTCCACGTCCGCACCGCCACCGTCTCGCGCGCCGCGCCCTCCAACAACACCGGCCTCATCCCTCGCGCCTCTCGCACCGCCCTCGCGCGCGCGCGCGACGCTTCCTCCGCCATCGACCGCGTCGTCCCACGATGAAGAATGAAAACGCGTCGTCCGTCGTCGCGCGCGCACCCTCGACGCGCGCGCGCGCGACTTTTCGACGGCGCGCGACGGACGACGTCGAGAACGCCTCGCCCTCACACCGCGCGTCCGCGCACCGTCGCCCGCGCGCCCGCGCGCGTCGTCGTGACGCACCGCGTCGGTTCTTCTTCCCCGGGTCGACGCGACGACAACTCACAATGATTGTCACCCTTTGAGATTTCATCGCGATCGCGGACGTCCGGAGACGGCGACGCGCGCGGGGGAGGACGCTCGAGGAGGGCGCGGGCGCGAATGCTTCCCGAGGGTGAGGCGGACGACGGCGGCGGCGCGTCTCGGCGCGGACGCGATCGCGCGCGAGCCGAGACGCGATTGGTGACGGCGATCGCGCGCGCGGGGACGCTGGGGTGCGCGCTGCGCGGTGGGTTGAGCTGTGGGAAATTGCTCGCGCGACGGGCGAGGAGAGGGAGTGGAGGCGTGGACGGCGCGCGCGTCGCGCGGGCGGTGCGCGAGACGGTGGCGTACGGTGGGTTTTTGGCGGCGTTCGCGGGGACGTACGTGGCGGTGGATGAGACGCTGCGAGAGAGGTTCGGGGGCGAGGCGAGCAAGCGGTGGAGATGCGCGGTGGCTGGAGCGTGTGCGGGGCCGTCCTTGTTACTCACGGGGGCGGACGTGAGGCATTACGGGTTGGCGGGATACATTTGGGTGCGGTCGTTGGTGTTGTTGACGCGCGTGGCGCAGAAGAGCGAAAATCCCGCGATTAAAAAGTTGACGCAGCCGACGAAGATGGAGCACGGAGACGTGGCGCTCATGGTGGGGAGCGCGATGGTGATCCTTTCGTGCTTTATCCTAAAGCCAGAGACGGTGGAGCCGGCGTATAGGCATTTTTTGGAGGTGCAGTGCGGGAAGAGCGTGGAGGAGCTCTCGGCTTTGAAACAGTTGTGCGAGGCGGGACGAGACGAGGACGTTCGCGCGCTGTGTTTGAAAATGGCTGAATCGAGCGCATGGACGACGGGCAACGCGGCTCGAGATTTGGCGAACAAGACAGCCGTACGCGCCATGGCAGATGGAGTGGTGCCGATCGATCGTTCAGAACTGTACCGACTGTTATACTTTGGCGGCGCGTCGAATCTGGAACACTTGGTCTCGCACGTGGCGAAGATATTTCCGACGACGCTCAGTTTATACGCGCCGGTGTACGTCATTCCAGCGCTCTTGATTCACCGCGGTAATTTATTATCGTCGAAGAAGGCGCCCGATTTACTGTCACGCATCGCCATGGGCTCGGCGCGCTCCGCGTTGTTCTTGTCGTCGTACGTGAGCGCCGCGTGGAGCGGCGTCGATCTGGCGAACCGCGCGCTCGGCAAAGGAACCTGCGACGGTCGATCGTTAGCGCTCGGGTGTTCCTTCGCCGGTTTAGCGACGTTCATCGAGAAGAAATCGCGTCGCATGGAATTGGCCATGTATTGCCTGTCGCGCGCCGCGGAAACCGCTGTGCTCGTGGCTGTGTATCGAGGTCTCATTCCCAAGTCCATCCAAGGCCAACGCGGCGACATCTTCCTCTTTTCCATCGCCTCGGCCACCATCATGCACTGCTATAACACCGAGCGAGACGTCTTCCGAAGTAAGTATCTCAACATTCTCGATTACGTCTTCGGCAGCGCCGGTCACGACTCGCAGAGTATCTCGCACGCGGCGAGTTATGAAATTTTATTCGACGCCGCCAAACCCGAAAAGTCGGCGCAAAAGCGCATTCCGATAAAGAATACATCGGCAAAGGCGGCGTTGTCCGAGCGCGAGCTCCTACCCATCAATACCTACGTCTCCGAGGAACAATTTTACGCGGCGTCGGTGTCGATGAAGGACACCCTCAACGACGCCTCGGTGGAAGAAATCCTCAAGTTGTACGGTTTGTACAAGCAAGCCACATGCGGTGACGCCATCAACCACAAACGTCCCAGTATGCTCGATCAGAGAGGTCGCGCCAAGTACAGCGCGTGGGAACGATTCGAAGGTCTCTCGCCTCAAGCCGCCATGACTGGTTATTGCATGCTCGTCGACGAATTGACTGCCGGATTCGACACCGCGCCGCCGTCCCCCGCGGGAAGCACGAACGCCGAGGATACTCTCTGACGCGTCCTCTCACACTGTTGTATGAATATCACGAACGGAAATCGTTGCATCTCTCGTCGCGTCGCGTCGCGTCGCGTCGCGTCGCGTCCTCCCTCGTCTGCTCAAAATCTTAACAATTTGTTCGTTATCCACACACACCGACCCTTCGGCGCGATGATGACGACGATGTCTCTCTCGACGTCCTCTCGCGCCCTCGTTCGACGCGCGACGCCGACGCGATCCGCGACGCGAACCGCGCACCGCGCGCGCGTCGTCGCGCCGACGGCGTCCAAGACGCCCATCGCCGCGGTCGCGCTCACCGCGAATCTTTTCATCGCCGAGCTCGCGCTCGCGGCGTCCGACGTCGTCGTGGACGCGACGACGAGCGCGGAGGCGAGCGGAGCGCTCACGAAAGATCCAGCGTTTCTCGGTTTCGCGTGCGTCGCCGTGTGCTGGGGAATCCCGCAGACGCTGGGGATGATGGTGCTCGAGAAGAAGGAGACGCGGGGACGCGAGCTGTTGGAGGCGGCGGGCGTGGACACGAGCGACGTCGGGAAAGGGAATTGGGGAAAGATTCAGCGTTTGATGAAGGAGAACGGGATCGAGATGACGAAGGAGTGAGTGTGTGATGCATCGTGCGTTGTGTAATGCAGAAAGACAATTCTCATATTAATCAAGTGTTAAAGTAATTCGCTGGTGGTACACGCGTGCGACGGCAAAACGTCGTCGGTGCGAGAAGAGAGCGAACGCCCGCGATGAGAGACGACGCGGAGATTATCTCCGCAATCGCATCGTCGCAGTGATATGCGATGACTCATAAAAATAGTAGAATAATGCGGGATTACGAGCCCGATGGTCCGTAGTGAGATGCGTTTGTTCGATTATCGAACGGGCGGCATCGGCGAGTACGCCGTTTCACCGTGAGAGTACACGTCGAGGCCTTGTTCTTCAGCTTCGTCGGGGACGCGGATGCCGTTAGTGATCTTATCGGTGATCTTAAGGCACGCCCACGTGGCGCCGCCGGTGTAAACCGCGGTGGACACCGCCGCGAGGACTTGGACGATGGTTTGTTTCAACATCGGGACGTCGTTGAAGCCTCCGAGCGCCGGGTGCGCGAGGACGCCGAGCAAAATGGTACCCAAGAAACCACCGACGCCGTGCACGCCGAAAACGTCGAGCGAATCATCGTAGCCGAACTTCTCCTTGACGGTGGTGGAGAAGAAACGGCACACGATGGCGGAAGCGGCGCCCATCAAGCACGCGCCGACGGGACCGACGAAACCAGCCGCCGGCGTGATGGCGGCCAAGCCGGCGATGGAAGCCGTGCACGTGCCGAGAACGGACACCTTACCGTTCTCGATGACGTCGAGAGCGGTCCACACGATGGCAGAAACCGAAGCGGAGAGTTGCGTCGCCAAGCACGCGAACGCCGCGCCCGCGGAGGCGGCGCCGGCGGAGCCGCCGTTGAAACCGAACCAGCCCACCCACAACATGGCGGTGCCGAGAAAGGTCAAGACCAAGTTGCCCTGGTGCATCTTATTCTCCTTACGCGCGCCGAGGTACATGGCGGCGACGAGCGCACCGATACCGGCGGTGATGTGCACGACGATACCGCCGGCAAAGTCGAGAACGCCCATGTCGGCGAAGAAGGCGCCCGGACCGCCCCACACCATGTGACACGCCGGAAAGTACACGGCGAACATCCACAGCGTGCAAAACCACATGACGGCGTTGAACTTCATGCGCTCGACGATGGCACCGATCATGAGCGCCGGCGTGATCACGGCGAACGTCATCTGGTACAAAACCCAGAGCGCTTCCGGAATCGTGCCCGCTACGGAGGACATCGTGACGCCCGCCAAACCAACCTTGTCCAAACCGCCGATGAACGACGCGAGCGTCGTGACCCCTTCCTTCATACCGACGTCGCTGAACGACAGCGAGTACCCACACAAGAACCACAGCACGGACATGTGCGCCGTGAGCGCGAAGCACTGAATCAGCACGCTCAGCGTATTACTTCGACGAACCAACCCGGCGTAAAACGCCGCCAAGCCCGGAATGGTCATGAAGAGCACCAACGCGCTCGAGATTAAAATCCAACACGTATCCGCCGCGACGACCGCGGGAACCGCCGCCGCGGCCGCGGACGCCGGTCCACCGAGCGTGAGCGCACCCACGGCGAGCGCCGCGGCGAGCACCGCCCCCTTCCCGACGACACCGTTCGCCTTCGTCGTCTCGTCGTCCATCGCGCGCACCACCGGTCGACCGCGCGACGCTTCGAGCGACACCCCTTCGACCGCCGCGTCCTCCGCGCGCGCGCGCACCACCGCCCCTCCTCGGCGTTCGAGAAGACGCGGACATATTTTATCGTCGTCTCGTCCGATCGCGCGCGCACCGATCACCGCGCGCGACGCCCCGATCACCGCGCGCGGTCGCGCCGTCGTCCCCCGCATCGTCGTCCCCGTCGACCGTCGCTTCGTCGACATCGTCGGCGTCGATCGATCGACGCGCGTCTTCATCGTCATCGTCATCGTCATCGACATCGCGCGATGAAATACAAAAAAAAATACCCGTTCGTCCACGCGTCGTCGCGCGTCACCGTATCGCGACGACGACGACGACGCGCACCCGCATCCGCATCCTCGTTCACACCGTGTCCGCCTCAATCGTCGTTTTTCACCGTGACCCGCTCGGGGAAAGGGGGGGGGTATCGACGAATCACGACCCAATAGGTACCCCCCCCGTCGTCACGCGACGCCTCGATCGACAGAGGACGCGGCGTCGTCGGTCGACACGACACGACGTCGGGGGTGGGGTGGGTTCCACGACGACCATCGATCGTGTGATTTGATCGCGTTCGTGGACTGTACGATACGATGGATCGGTATGGGTAAAAAAACGTACCAATGTTCGCCGGACACGTGGTATCCGAGGGTGACGACCGGTGGATGTGGGGGGGGTCGGCGGGCGTCCGTCCGTCCGCTCGTGAACCGCGCGTTTCGTTCGTCGAATCGAATCGAAATCGGGGTCGACCGCCGCTCGACCCGACCGTGGAGGTTGGTCTCTTCGTGTGTGCGCGCCGTCACTCGACGCGTCCGTCGCCTCGCTCGACTGGACTCGACGGACCGTTCGCCGCGAAGCGGCATGGTGGTGTCGAAGTCGACGGCGACGCGCGTCGTCACCGGGGATGTCATCGCCGCGCGCGGGGTCGCGGGCGTGGGGGCGTACGTGGACGGCGCGGGACGCGTGCGAGCGAGCGCGTGTGGGGTGGTGACTTCGGTGGGCGAAAGCGAGGACGGGGTGTGGAGCGTGCGAACGGCGAAGGGTGAGGCGGTGGTGCCGAGGATCGGGGACGACGTGTACGGACGCGTGACGAGGGTGGGGGAAAAGGCGGCGAGCGTGGCTTTGGCGGCGGTGAACGGACGCGCGCCGGCGGATGGGGCGTTCGTCGGGACGATTCGGAGGCAGGACGCGCGCGCGCACGCGGTAGATTCGGTGGTGATGGATGAGTGTTTTAGGGAAGGGGACGTCGTGCGAGCGGAAGTTTTGTCGTTGGGCGACTCGCGGTCGTTTTATTTAACCACGGCCAAGGACGAGTTGGGAGTGGTGCGAGCGACGCATCGAGAGTCGAGGAAGACGATGTTGCCCATCTCGTGGACCGAAGTGCAGTGTCCGGTGACGGGTGAGGTGGAGGATCGCAAGGTGGCGCGCGTAGATGAGTGAGCGCGCGCGCGCAAAAATGTTGTAAAATGGAAAGAGTCGGTTGCCGAATCGCTGAAATCGCCTACTGTTACATCTATGTTCACAATACATCGTTGTCATCTCCCCCGACGTCGCCTCCGAGCCAAGATGAATCTATTTTTCGTGGTTTCGGCAGGCGCACGAACGACGCGTCCTCGGCGTCCTCGAGCGACGTCCGCGCCGCCGCGCTGCCGGATTGAGCGAGATAATCCGTAAACTCTGAAAATCTATACGGTTCGGACATCATATCGTCGTAATCCTCGTCGCCTTCGTCTATGAGACTCTCTCCGAGTCCGTACCCTTCGTCGTCGGATTCGCCATCCGCGATTTGACGCTTGACCCATCGGACGAACGGGTTCGTGTCGCTCAACCGTCTCCAAGATGCGTCGGACGCGCCCGCCTCGTCCCTGTGCGTAAACCTCTGCACCCCGACGATGAGCGCTCGCGCGCGCTTCGCCACGTATACGTTCGCCTCTCGCGCGAAATTTCCGAGTTCTTCTCGCAGCGTCATCTCTTCCTCGTCTCCGTCGCCGTGAGCGGAGCGTCCGCTCGCGCCCAACCGCCGCCGACCCAAATCCTCTTCGCCCGAGAAAAACACCGCCACGTACGCCATCCCCAGTCCCACGGCCACGGTGAGGGCGATGAAAATCAACAACACGAATCCATCCACGCGCTCGGGCGTCGGCGGTGGCGCCGGCGGTGGGTTCGGCGGCGGACTCGGCGCGGGCGACGGCGGCGGCGGTCTCGGCGGTCTCGGCGCGCGAGGCGGTCTCGGCGCAGGCGGCGGTCTCGGCGGTCTCGGCGGCGACGGATTCGGCGGCGCCGCGGGATAGTCTGGATACGGTGGATACGGCGGATACGCGTCCGTCGGTCCACCACCGAACCGAACGCCAACGTCTTCTTTCACCCATCGCGTCCCGTCATCGGTCGCACTCACGATCGTCGCGGCGGTCGCGACCGCGACGACCACCACCGCCACCGCGCGCGTCGTCCCTCGTCGCCTCCTCTCGCGCATCACTCTCTACCCCGTCGGCGCCATCGTCGTCGTCGTCGTCGTCGTCGTCGTCGAGAAATGACGACTTGGATTGGATTTCTCATCGGTCGCGTCGTCACACCGCGCGCGCCGAAACGGAAACCATGGCCACCAAGGAAGAATTCGACGCCGCGGCCGAGGCCATCAAGGCGGTCACCGAGGTTCGTTCGCGCGCATCGCGTGTCCCCGCGTTCGCTCGCGCCGCCGCCGCCGACGACGCGTCCCCGTCGTTATCGTCATCATCCGCGCGACGATCGACCGATTGACCCCGCGACGACGATTCGATCATCCGCAGACGACGCAAGAGGAGATGCTCCAACTCTACGCCCTTTTCAAGCAAGCCAACGTCGGCGACGTCAACGTCCCGCGTCCGGGCATGCTCGACTTCAAGGGTAAGGCGAAGTGGGACGCCTGGGACAAGCAAAAGGGCAAATCCGCCGAGGACGCGATGACGGAGTACGTCGCCCTCGTCGCCGAGCTCAGGGCCAAGTACGGCAAGTAAACGCGAGAGGCGTGCGTTCGGTGCGCGCGTCTCCGAGATGCGATGTAACGACGACATTCATTCATTTCATTCCATTCGTTCCACTCGTGTCCTTTGTCTCGCGCGGCGCCGGCGGTTTGAGCTCGAGTCTGCGCTCGATGGCGTCGACGCCACACGCGCGCGCGCGCGAGGACGCGCGGACGTGCGAGCGCGAGCGTGAGACGTGCGAGCGCGAGACGCGCCTCGTCGCGAGTACGCGAGACGCGAGACGCGCCTCGTCGCGACGTGCGAGCGCGCGGAGACGAGAGGATTGGAAACGCGTCCCGCGCGCGCGCCGACGACGCCGCGCGGTCGTGACGACACGAGCGCGCGACGGCGAGCGCGGAGACAACGCGTGAGGTCGTCGAGCGCGAGATGAGCGCCAAGCGCGAGAGCGCGGTGCGTGCGACGTCGCGCGCGCGGTCAGAGGGGTGGGAATTTTTAAAATGAAATTCCTCGGGAAGTGCGCGAGGGAGAGAGAGCGGGAAGACTGACGACGAGCGACGATCGCGCGCGCGCGCAGGAGACGGACAGTGGGGATGAGACTCTCGCTCGTGCGTATTCGCCGGTGCTGCGAAGCGGAGAGCACGGAGAGGTTGGATGCAGAGAGGCGATGGAGGACGCCGTGGTGCTCGACGACGACGTCTCGGTGGAGGGCGCGAGCGACGTGGTGGCGTTTTACGGCGTCTTTGATGGACACGGTGGACGCGCCACGGCGGAGTTTTTACGCGAAAATCTCATGAAGAACGTGATCGAGAACGAAAACTTTATGAGTGATCCCGAACGCGCGTTGAAGGAGGCGTTTTTGAGGACGGATGAAGATTTTTACAGCGCCGCTCCTGGAGAGACGAGCGGAAGCACGGGTTTGGCAGCGTGTGTCATCGGAGGTAAGTTATACATCGCGAATGCCGGAGACTGTCGAGCAGTGTTGAGTCGTAAAGGAAAAGCCATAGAACTCTCGCAAGACCAGAAGCCGAGCTCTCAGGGAGAATTGGAGCGAATTAAAAGGGCGGGTGGCTTTGTCGAGGACGGTTACGTCAACGGTTTGCTCGGCGTCTCCAGAGCGTTCGGAGATTGGCACATCGAGGGTCTCAAGGGTCGAGGAGGGAAGGCTGGTCCAGTCACCGTCGATCCTGAGATAGAAAAGACGCGTTTAACGGAAGACGACGAGTTTTTAATCCTCGCCTGCGACGGTTTGTGGGACGTGTTTAGCTCTCAAAACGCCATCGACATGGCTCGAACGAGCCTCCGTCAGCACAACGATCCCACCACCACGGCACGCGAGCTCGCGATGGAGGCGTTGCGGAGGCATAGTTCCGATAATGTCTCCGTCGTGTGTGTGTGTCTGACTCCGGAAGCACCGAAGAAGGAATCTTACATCCGCATGGCGCCGAGTCTGTTGCGGTCGCTCTCGACGGAAGCCATGTCAATGGTTTCGAAAGCCATGACGGATGATGCAAACTCACCCGCCGTACCGGAAGCGTTCGCACCGAAACGCGTGGCGAGCATACGCAATTTAAATTTGAGCCACGTGAGGTCTGGTTCAGATTCAAATTCCAGTTCGTTGGAGGTGGCATCGCAACCCTCCGCCGAGCAGGTTTCGGAAGTTTTAGACAGCATCGCGTCCTTGAACATGAGAAATAGAGTTCAAACGGGCGCATTAGGCTTAGAAAGGCTCGACAGTGGTCACATTCCCACGCAGAGCACTGGGAGTGAGCTCGATACGCTCGAAGAGGAGTAAATAAAGGTACCTAAACTTGTCAATAACACGCGACTGCGCTACCTCATCCAACGTTTGCGTTCTGCATGACGACGTCGCACGCCTCGTAGTAAATCTCGCCTAAACGTTTGATAACCGGTTTGGAGTCGGAACTTTCGCGAATCAAGCTAGCTCGTAAATTTATGACGCTATCGATGAAACGGCCCGGACGCAAATCTCTCGTGTCCAAACCAGTCACTTTCGACGCCCTCTCGATGCGAGGCTGGAATCCCCGAGTTGTCGGTTTGAGCTTAATCTTCCCGTCCGGTCCGCGCGCGTCTTGTTCGTCTTGTTCGAGTTTGTCTTTCGTTTCGTCGAACATTTTCGCCAGGAAGGCGCGTCTCTCTGCCACCGTGTTCACCGTGACGAGCTCCTTGATGAGCGTGGACTCCGCCTTTGGAAGTTCTGAGGGAGCGAACGATCCCGAAAGCACGGTTTCGCTGTACACCCCGGTCTCGTCGACGTATTTCGAAAGTTGTCTCGCGGTCTCGCGAACGACGATGACTTGATACAGGAGATCCCAGTTTGGAATCTGTTCCTGCAGTTCTAACTCGTCCACGAGCTGCGCGGCGGCGCGTTCAATCTTCTCCAAGCTCACAGCCGGAACCTCGACGTCACCGAGCACGCGTCCGCCCCCTCCGTGCGCTGTGCGTATGACTTCAAATCGTTCCTCGTTGCTCTTCAACCTTGCGACGAGTTGTACGACCTTGATCTCATCCGTAAAGGAATCCGTCACCGTCGCCAGCGTCTCCTCCTTGATGGCGTTCAGCAGCGACACCAATTGTAAATCCCCACTCGCCTCGCTCGCCTGCACGTACGCCCCGAGCGCCGCTAAAAATGATCCATCCAATTCCTCGAAGTGCGATCGCACCACCGATCGAAGCACCGCTCGCTTATCCACCGTCTCCGCCGGCGTCTCTCGGTTCTCCGCCTCGCTCGCCTCGTTGAGCACCTCCGTCGCCGCCTCCTCCACGAATATCCCCTGCACCGTCTCTCGAATGATCGCGTCCAATACCGCGCTCGCCGCGTCGATCCGTCTCGCCGTTTCGTCGTCGTCCTCCGCCTCGTCCTCGCGCTCCTTCGGAGACGCGCGCGGCGGTCGAGCCGCCGCCCCGCGCCCAATCCTTCGCGCCACCACTACCGTCCCGCGCCGTCTCCTCCTCCCAACGATCGACGCCGCAAACCACGACGACGACGACGACGACGACGACGACGACGACGCGACCGACGAGGACGCTCGCGTCCGCGCGCGCGCCACCACCGCCGACACCGACGGCATCGCGCCACCGTTTGGAGGCGCCTCCCACCCGCGGTCGCCTCCGAGACGCCGACGAGACGTGTGCGCGCTTCAATCACACATAGTCTTCCATACGCGTCACTACGACACTTTCGCCGGTGCGTCGACGATGACTAAAAACGCCGATTCGGACACTCGGAACCTCCGCGATGCCGCGCGCGCGCGTCCTGTCCCGGCAGAGCGACGCGCGCGGAGGGACGACACGCGCGGGCGCTGGCCACGTCACCGCGGGCGCGCGGGCGACGCGTTTTCGTTCGGTCGCGATCCGGTCGCGCGCGAGCGAGAGACGAACGCGCGGCGCGAGGGGTCGCGCACATTCATTCATTCATTTTCGTTCCGTTTCGGCGTCGTCTTTCCGGGGTGGCGCGCGAGCGGTCGGGACGGCGCGCATCGTCGACGCGCGCGCGCGAGGCGAGCGTTTCGGCGCGGCGCGGCGCGTGCGGTGAGTTTTAACGCGCGCGCGCGCGGGTGAGAGAGACGCGAACGGGCGTCGCGCGCGCGTCGAGGGTGGACGAACGCGCGAGGGCATCGCGAGGTGCCCAGTCAGCAGAGGGGGAGAGAGAGAGAGAGGGAGAGGCGGCGGAGCGCGTGGCGAGAGAGCAAGCGCGCGTGCGTCGTGAAAACGGAGGGTGATAGAGAGAAGAGGGTGATAGAAGACATTCTTTTAGAGCGAAGGGGTGGCGCACAGAGACGGGCGGTGAGGATGGACGAACCGGTGCCGATGTTGGCGCCGCCGAGACGGGAGACGCGAAACACCCCGGCGCGCGTGGCGCTCGGATTCGACGTCAAGGAGGATGCCCTGGATGAGCGATCGATCGGGGATGGAGACTCGCCGACGGGTGTTGTCGGTGGGACGCTAGTGCGCACAGCGTCGGGGAGCGCTGGTTTTGATGGCGACGATGGGGAAAAGACGAGTCTGTTGAGCGCCAAGGAGTTGGCGGTGCCGAATCACGACATTCGCATCATGTTGAAGAATGGATCTTCAAAACCGATGGAGGTTTTGAGATCGCACATGGTGACGTCGTTGACGTTGAGTATGAAACCGGAATGGTTCATGAAACATCAACACGTATTTTCTCGATCGAGTCGTCTGCTTTTGGGTGGTTCGTCGCTGCCGGAGGATGTGACGCAGGATGATTTGTACAACAAACTCGACGATCCGAACGCGTACAGTGAGGTGGTGATGAAACTCGCCGATTTGCAGTATATTCGAGTGAAAGCAGTCATCAACGTCAACGAAGCCGGTGACATCGATGAACGCGAATATTGGCTGCCTTTGAACAAGACACAAACCGTCGGGGAAATTAAGAGGCTGGTCGCCTCGGCCGACGGCTTGGAATCGACGAATGAACAATTGCTCTCAAATGTCGATGTGTCGACGGGCATGAGCATGGTGTTGCGCGGCAAAGAACTCGACAACGATATTACGGTGGAAAGCCAAGGTTTGGAACACAACGCTCTGGTGCATTTATTCGTCAGGCGTGACGCCAACGTCAGCGTCTCGATGCGGGGCAACAACCAACTCGAGATTAAGCTCAACGTGAACAAAACGGCGGATAGCATGCGCGATAATTTGAACATGACTATGCCAACCATGGCGGGATCTTTAGATACCGCGAGATACACGCGAAGGAGTGGCGGCATTTCCATCTACCCGCGACCGGGTTTGAGAAGCGGACCACTGAGCGCGTACGGCGGACGAGAGGGCGCGTCTCTCGAGTTGCGCCCACACGTCCCTCGAACTTCGCCTCGCTACGGTGCATCGAATCCCGTTTCGATCGCGTCGTCTCATTCGGCGACATTCGGCGCCAACTCTTTCGGAGGTAGAAGTTCCATTGGCACGTCTTGGAGTTACAGGTCGCCGTTGCTCAATCGAGGACCGCCGGAAAAAGCCAAATCGGTCTCGCCGCCGAGCGCACCGCTGACGCCGTTCGGTAGTCCGGGCGCTCTGTCTGCGTCGTTCGATTTGGCGCGCGAGGGCTTGCTTATGGGTAATGCGCCGCAGCTGTCTCAGGGCGGCAACGGCGGCGCCTACTTTTTGAAGGGCGTCGACGGCAAGCCCGCCGCCGTCTTCAAGCCCGCCGATGAGGAGCCGTTCGCTCCGAACAATCCGAGAGGACATCGCAGTAGTCTGAACGGTGAAGGTATGCGTAAAGGTACCAAGGCTGGAGAGGGTGCCACCCGCGAGGTTGCGGCGTACCTACTCGATCACGGCGGTTTCGCCGGCGTTCCGGCGACGTCGCTCGTCCATCTGACGGATGGTAACGGGGAAGACGAAGACGACGGAAAGCTCGGATCACTTCAAGAATACGTCGAAAACACCGCAGAGGCTGAAGAATACGGCCCGAGCATGTTTCCCACGGATGAAGTGCACAGAATTACGATTCTTGACATTCGCTTGGCCAACACGGATAGAAACGCCGGCAATATTCTCTGTCGGAGCGATGAGGAAGGTAAAATCGTGTCATTGATTCCCATCGATCACGGGTACGCCCTTCCTCACACGCTCGAAGATGTGTGTTTTGAATGGGAATTCTGGCCTCAAGCATCGATTCCTTACGGTGACGACGTCAAAGAGTACGTCGAACTCCTCGACGCCGACGCCGACATCGAATACTTGCGCGAAAATGACATCGAGCTTCAGGCGTCGTCCGAGCGTGTCTTGCGCGTGTGTACGCTCCTTCTCAAGGAGTCTCTCAAGCGTAATTTCACCGCAGCAAACATTGCTTCCATGCTCAGCCGAAAGATGATCAACCGGAAATCAGACATTGAAAAAATCGCCGCCCAAGCGGCGTCCACCGCCATCGCCGAGGGTCGCTCTGAGAGAGGTCTCCTGGTGCACAAATCGCCAGAGAATGGCTCATTTTGGAACGATTTGGCCGGTGACGAAGTCGCCGAATCGCGTTTCATGACGCGATTCACCCAACTTCTCATCGATTACCTCGATGACTACGAACCCGACGCGTACGATTGAACTTTCCATGCGGCGTTTTCAATCGTCGACGCGTCTCCGGCGCGAGACGAGGCGCGCCGCCGCCCCGTCTCGGGCCGCTGTACCATACACGACCGGCGCGTGTGCAACTCACCGCGCTTATATCAAAAACAATGTGCAAACGTGTACTTGTAAAAAATCCACTGTTAATCGTGTACATACGAGACGTCCGAGCCGTTCGACGCGTCAGACGCGTCCGTTATCCGTCGGGCCCCGAGAGGAATAAAATGACATCGCTGTGTGAGATCGCGGGACGTCACACGGCGACGCCGGCGCGCGATCGCCATGGGCGCGAAATCGTTCGATGACATGTTCGCGTGCACGCCCGCGTCGCTCACCAAGCTTCGCGGACGCGCGAACGAACGCGCGACGCCCCAACACGACGGCGGGCGCGACTACTCGCCCGTGGCGTTCCCGAACATGCGCGAGGAGGGCGCGGCGATCGCGGACGCATTCGGGGACATGTTTCTCGCGTCGCCAGCGTCGTTGAAAAAGATGCGATCGAGCGCGAGCGCTGGGTTCGGGTCGCCGGTGGCGTGCGTCGTCGAGGAGCGCGGGGAGGCGAAGGCGGCGGCGACGAAGGAGCCGGTGAGTTTCTCGGAGATGTTTACGAGTTCTCCGGCGGATTTGGCCAAGATGCGACGATCGAACGTCGGTGGATCCGAGCGTGGAAGCTCGGTCGTCGCGCCGGAGGTGAGAGGGGACGGTCGTTCGCGCGTAGAGGCGTTCGCAGGGATGTTTGCGAGCTCGCCGGCGGATTTGGCCAAGTTGCGGGGCAAGCCGAAAGCGGCGGTGCCGTATCAAGACGCGCGAGGAGGGACGTGCGCAAGGTTTTCGGTCGTTGCTCCTGATTTCCAAGCCATGTTTGCGAGCTCTCCGAGCGATTTGAACAAGATGCGAAGTGGAACGAGTTCGAAGAAGAGCCTTGGCGTGGAGCACGACAGATTCGAGGTGACGTACTTGCTCATTGCTCCGAACGAGACGGCGGCTCGGGAGAAGGTTTTAGAGATCTGCCTCGAGCAAACGGTGGAGTTACCGGCGGCGCTCGTTCCCGAAGGGACGTGGATTCGCGAGCATGTCGTGGGAAGATTGGAATCTCTCTCCAAGCCGAAGACGGGTCCGCACGCGCGTCGCCCCGACGCGTGGAACGCCGTCGTCAGCTACCACGCGGACACCGCGGGTGGCGAGTTGACCCAACTCGTCAACGTGATTTTCGGCAACACGAGTATGAAGGAAAACGTGATGGTCATGGACGTTGACTTACCGCAGTGCGTCTTGCGCGAATACCCGGGACCGCGTTTCGGGGTAGACGGTTTGCGTCACCTCCTGCGCGTGCCCGAAGGTCCCTTGGTCATGACGGCGCTCAAACCCATGGGCTTGTCGAGCCAAGAGTTGGCCGAGATCGCCTATGGATTCGCGAAGGGCGGCATCGATATCATCAAGGATGATCACGGACTGGCGGATCAGCCGTACAGCCCTTTCGACGAGCGCGTGCGCATGTGCGCCGAGGCCGTCGCCCGCGCCAACGCGGAGACGGGACGGAACGTTTTATACGCGCCGTGCATCAACGCTCCGGCGCACTTGGTGATCTCTCGCGCGCACACCGCGCGACAAGCCGGTGCGGGTGCTGTTTTGATGATTCCAGGCATCACCGGTCTCGACACGGTGCGAGACCTCGCGGCGGATCCGAGTTTTGGCCTTCCCATCATCGCCCACCCAGCGTTGCTCGGGTGCATGCTCGGCGGAGGAAGCACGAATAGAGTAGCAGGATTTAGCCATGAGGTGTTGCTTGGGGTGTTGCCTCGCCTCGCCGGCGCGGACGCCACGGTATTCCCATCGTTTGGCGGTCGATTCGGATTCAGCGTCGAGGAGTGTCAAGCCATCAACGCCGGGTGCACGCGTCCGATGGGCAACCTTCCCGCCATTCTCCCCTCTCCAGGTGGGGGCATGACCCTCGAGCGTATCGCGCAGATGCGCGAGGTGTACGGTCCCGATTTATTGCTCCTCATCGGCGGCTCTCTGTACTCGCACTCGGAAAACTTGGTCGAGGGCGCGCGTCACTTTATGAAACTCGCCGGTCGCCGAGACCTCTTCGGACCCCTGGAGCGACCGCACGACGGTCATCGCGGACACAGAATGTGAGCGTCGTTCACGAGTAGTACACGTGTGAGTGAGTAATATTATTAAAACGAATCGAGTCTTCACTGCCACGTATCCTCGGATACCAACTTTTTCTTCTTGGCCCATCCGATGAGGGGCGACACCAACGTCGCGAGCATGTGCACCCCCAACAACGGCTGAAACAGAAACGGCCACAAGAACAACCACGTCCCCAAGAACGGTTCATCGTACGACAGCCCGTTCCCTTTGCTCAACCGCACGCCCACGCCCGCGATGAGCCACGTCAGGATGAATAAGATGACGAAAAAATCATACAGCAAAAACGTATCGATCGCCTCCTTGATCCCATCCATCGCGCTCGGCGCCTCCTCGGATTCGCTCGCGCCCGCGGCGCCGGACGACGACGCGCCCTTGGCGCTCGTCTCTCGCGCCTTGGCCTCGGCGTATCGCGCGATGTCAGCCTCGAGCTCGCTCGAGACGTCAAAGTTCCGACGTCTGGTGAGGTCGTCGTCGTCCGAGACGCCCGCGCGAGGGACGACGCGCGCGCGCGACGCGAGGACGCGCGAGAGGGACGCGCGAGAGTGCGTGCGGTCGTCGCGCGAGACGCGCGCGCGCGGACGCGCGAGGGACGCGCGCACGGTGAGCATGGCGCCGAACGAGTGCGAGCTCGCGCGTCGCGGTTTGGGCACTGGTGCGAGCGATGCGCGCGCGACAGTGGGCGTCGTGCGATGGCGACGACGGCGACGCGCGCGACGGTGCGAGTGGGGATTCGCGCGCGCGTCGCGACGCGCGACGCGGCGCGAGGGGCGCGTGCGCGAGAGAGAGACGGCGCGAGAGGCGCGCGATTGATAACGAGAAGAAGAAGCCGAGGATGCGAGGAAACGTCGAGACGCGTCGCGATCTCGACGCGCGCGGTGGACCCAACGTACGTCGACGCGTTGGGCGTGAGCGCAGCGCAGTGGGAACAGGTGGAGGGCGGACTGTTCGGCGCGTCTTTGGTGCCGTACCTGGGATTTTTGTATTTTTTACAAAAGCCCGAGAGCGCGTGCCCGCGTGGGACGCTCTTCGGATTTAAGTTTCTCTTGGCGTTTGTGTTCGGAACGATACCATTCGCGATATACGCCAAGGTGGAGTACGATGAGATATTGGCCAACGTGGACGTGCTGCACGGAGTGGCGGAGTCGTTGTTGACGATGACGAACGTGTTCATCGTGCTCGGTTTTCGACAAGGCTTGCGCGAGGCGAGCGAAGGGAGCGGTGGAGACGGGAAACGAAAGACGACGAGCTTGGGGGATATCGGTGCGGCTTTATTTTGCGCTTTAGTCGCGTCGAGTGTGATGTTCGGGGCGTCGGATGCGTTGGCGAACGGTGACGTTGGCGCCGCCGCGGCGGCGTGGGATTCGACGTGGCCGAGAATCGAACCCGCGAACGCGCTGAGTCTACCGACGTGGGTTATTCACGTGTCGAGCCTCGTGGAATGGTTGATCGCCATGGGTTTAGCGTGGGAATACGCCGAAATGACGAAACGACCGGCGTGGAAAGGATTGACGTGGGGGATGGTGCCGTGTCACGCGTCTGGTATCGCGGCGTGCACGTTTCATTTATTTTACAATGCGCCGGCTCTGAACAGCGTCGTCGCCATGCAAGCGTTCCTGACCGTCGTCGGTAACACAACGTGCGCCATCGCGGCGTATCGCATCGCGCAGGAAGGCGCGCGCGAGTCAAAAACACTCGAGTCGAATCCACGAACCGCCGACGAAGCCGCCGACGAAGAGCCAGAAGTCATCGAGATCTCCATCGGTTCCGAGTCTATGAAAGGTTGGGAAGATTTGTCTGCCGCGTGGTCTGTGGATTCCGACGCCGTACTTTTGCTCAAACTCGCGTTGGTATCCGTCGTTGCGTCCGCCGGAGTCAAGTACGGTTCGTTGCTCGTCGATTTCCCGTTCGAGCCCAACGTGTGGCTCGCGTTTAGCATCATTTTCATCCCGACCCTATTGAATTGCGCAAAGTGGAAACAGTTGAGCGATGAAGACGCGACGGCGGCGGCCGCGCGCACGTAGACCCATTCAGCGTTGTATGTTAGTTCAACATTTCATGTACAGTACAGTCGTCGTCGGACTCTCCTCGCGCGCTCCCCACTCTGAGACCGTCCCTTGCAAACCGAAACCGCACGCGGGCGATGGCGACGGACGCACCGTCGACGAGTGGACAATCGCGAGACGTCGCGCCGACCGTCGAGATCGAGGACGAGACCGTCGTCGCGCTCCGAGCGGCTTTGGGACACACAATCGACTCTCACGAAGTCGAGTTATTCTTGCGCGCTGTCGGCGTGAGAGACGTCCACGGTGACGTGAGCGATCGAAAAAAGTTTCCTCCGAGCTCTGAATTCGTCAATTACAAGCCTCACGGCGTCTCGTTGTGTTTCGAGAACGGTACGTTGGACACGGTGCATTGTTACGCAGCGGGCGTCGACGGTTACGGCGCGTACGCGGGCGCTTTGCCGAGCGCCATCGCCATCACAAGCGCCGCGGTCGACGTCGTGCGCGCGTTGGGTGAACCGACGACGAAAGGCGGCGTCGGAAGAATGATTTGGTTATCGTACGATCACATGGGCATTAAATTCGACATCGCCGCGACTGACTGGCAAGAGCCCGACGCGACGATCACGTCGGTGGCGATTTGGGACGCGAGTGGATACGGCGAATGACTAGGAACGTAGACAGAGTAGGTAGCTAGTTTGTATGACAAATCGAGGACAGGTGTCGTCGTTACGATCGATATGTGCTATGTGTGACGAGCGCGCGATTCACTTACTTCTTTTTACGGCGTTTTCGTCCTCCTTCGGCCCTTGCACGCTGCGGCATTTTGTTCCCATCCTTATCCACCGCCGCCTTGGCTCGTTCATTTCGCTCAACGAGTTTTTGCGCGTGGTTTTTAATGTAGATCGGATCGGTCGCCATCTTCAGCGGCTCCTTTTGAGGAACGCGAACCGGCTCGCGCTCCTTGGACGAAGACGACGACGAAGACGAAGAAGACGAAGAAGACTCGCTGTCGCTCCCCGCCTCGTCGTCGTCGTCGTCCAAGAAGAAGTCATCCTTCTCTTCTTCCGCGTCGTTGTCGTCGCCGTGCGCCGCCATGGCTGCGCCACCCTCGTTCTCGTCGCCGAGCGCCGCCGCCTCAGCCAAGTTCGCCTTGACGAGCTTACGCAGTCTCGCCCGCTCCTTGGTCGCGTGTTCCGTGTCCCCCTCCTTCACCAACACGCTCACGTATTTCTCACCCCTCGGGAAATGCATCACGTACTCCAAATCTTCCCTCAACTGCGCTAATTCATCTAATTCCTCCGCGCTCAATCCGCCCTCGTCCTTCGCGTCTCGCTTCTTCTCCAGCTGTTCGATCCTTCTCGTGAGCTTGACGCGCTCGAAAAACTTAACCTTGTGATACTTGGTGGACAGTTTCTTCTCGCGTTCGATTCTCGCGTTCTCTTTCCCGGCGTCGCGCAGTTTCTCGAGCTCACGCTCCTTTTCCTCGCGAAGTTTCGCCGGGACACCGTCGCGCTTGAGCAAGCGCTCGATGCTTCGAATTTGATTCTTGACGCTCGGACGCTTCGCCTGCGCGTGTTTCCCGCCCGTGCGCGGCACCCATTTCTTACGCTTAATCCCACCATCCGGTTGTCTCGGGTTTTCGGGTCGCATCACGCGCGAGACGCCGACGAGTGGCGCGCGCGCGCGTCGTCGAGGTGGCGGCTGCGAGAGGGCGAGAGCGTGTATTACGAAACATAATGAGAGTTGTTTGTTCTACAATCAACGACGTGTGCGCTACATGCAATGGTGTACATACACGGGGGTTCGAAGCGATCGCGACGACGCGACGACGACGACTCGACGACGACGCGTCAGCTAAACAACGCGCGTCCCGCGAGCATTTGCGACGACCGATTCGACCCGCGGCTCACGCGAGGCGACGCGTTCATCTCCAAGTGTAGCTTCATCGCCATCTCTTCGTCCGTCAACTCTTTGGGCGCACCCGTCGATATCGTATCGTCGTCACCGGTCAATCCCGGCGTCGTCGAACGTTCGCTCTTCGTCGTCAATTTCTTCTTCTTCTTCTCCGTCTTATCGCCGCCGCCGCCCCCGTTCGCCGTCGTGAGCGACGACGAGCTCGCGTTTCGCCCCTTCTTCTTCAACGACTTCGCGTCCCTATCGCTCTCGTCCCCGAAGAACGACCCACCACTCTCATCCGCCGCGATCTCTTGCAGAGACTTCCCCATCAAACGCGGATCCAGCAGCGCCGCGCGGACGTACGCCTCCCCCGCCAAGCGCGCCTTTTTACTCCCCAAATCCATGGGCGAGTGCGCCACGTCTCGCAACACGCTCCCCAATCGTTTTCTCGGCGGCAGCGTGTGCACCTCCGCCGAGGCGTACAAGAAATCCATCGCGCGCCTTCACGATCGCGCCTTCACGCGCCTTCACGTCGGCGTTCGAGCGACGGTGACGATGACGAATTCACCGCGGGACGAATGAAGAATGCGATGCGATGGAACGATGAATCGCGTCCGTCGCCGCGTTCGTCCGTCCGGTGTACGCACGCGGCGACCCGTCGTCCGCGCGTCCGCACGTCCGTGCGTCCGTGCGTCCGTCCGCGCGCGTCACCGACGATCCGTCTCCCGCGCCGAGCTCTCCCGCGCGTCGTCCGTCGTCGTCGTCCCGCCGATCGACCGGCGCCGCCATTCGCGCGCGCCCGTAATCGTGCCGGGGTGGTGCGACGTGTAGATTTAGCTTCTCGTGCGTGTATTTATCGATACTGTGTCTGGACGTACAGTACGAGGACGTTCCAAAGAAGCGCTATTAGTTTAGTGGTAGAATATAAGTTTCCCATAATATCTGGATTTAACTTAAGGCCCGGGTTCGATTCCCGGATGGCGCATATTTTTTTTCAAACGCCGTTTCTTCTTCGGCGCGCCGCCGCCGCCGCCGCCGCCGCCGCCTCCTCGGTACCGACGTTCGAGTTCGCGCACGGTGGCGCACGAGCCGAGGGCGTTTTTCATCTTGAGTACGACGGATCGGCGGACGTCTGGGGTGCATCGCCATTTTCGAGACGCGGGCGTCGTCTGTAGATAAAACACGCCGGTGTCGTAACTGGACACGCGGTGGCGTTCGCGGCTCGGCCGGGTGTGCTGCGCGCCGTCGCAGAAACCGTGTGATTCAGCGTCCACGATGTCTGGCTCGTGACGCAGGAACGGGCACTGGAGAAGCGCTCTCCAAAAGTGACAGTCTCGCCACGCCGGGACGACGACGACGAAGGATAACGCCTCGTCGGCGTTTTCCGCTCGTTCGAGGAGAGCGCGCGCTTTCGTCACGGCTCGAGACATCGTCTCCGGAACGAACGGTGGGTTCATCTCGAAAGAACCGCGCGTTGGCGCGAAGCCATCGCTAAAAAAGCTTCCTAACGATCCAAAGAACCGGTCAACGTCGAAAAATGCCGAACAAAACGACGCGTATCTCGCATTCAGCGGAGAAGCGAAACACTCGCACGCGACGCCCAACTTTTCGTGAAGAACATCAAAGGCATCTTCTCCCAGCGCCGCTTGATACCCAGCGCCGCCCAGTGTCTCGTATCTCATCAACAAAGCGAACACGGCGAACGCGAACGTCTTGTACTCGTCTGAATTCAAGTCTTGAGACAACTGTTTCCCACCGCGACACGTCCGACAATATAGCGCGCGCAGCTTTGAGATGTGCGTCTTCGTCACCTTTACGTACGGTTTCAACCCTCTCAGCTGCAGCGTGAGAAAACCACCTCTGTCGCAAATCTCTACGTCGTCCTCTTCGTCGACGATGTCTTCGCACCTCCTCGACCATCGCTCGGCGGCGTCTTTCGATTTCTTCACCGCGTCCGTCGCGCCACGCTCGGCATCCTTCTCGCTCGCGCCGTGTCGAATCAAATCGTTTCTCAATCCTCCCCCAGGATCACCTCTCGGCAAGAGCGGCGGCGACGCGGACGACGACGCGGACGACGACGCGGACGACGACGCGTCCTCCGCCGCCAGCGCGCTTCGGGCCAACCACCTCTCGTACAACAACAGCGGCGCCCCTTTCGAATGCGCGGACGACGTGGACGCGCAACATCCGCTGGAGATTCGCGCGAGCTCACTCCTCACGCGCTTCACCTGCTTGTGAAGCTCAAACTCGCGTCGAGCGGCGAGGCGGGCGGCTGTTCGATTCGTCGAGCGCTTTTCTGCGCTCGGGACGGTGACGCCGGACGCCTCGGCGCGCTCGAGGAACCGCGCGCGTGGGTCCCATATGCGCGGCGCGCGAGCCGATGAGACGGATGCGGTGACGTCTGACGAGTTCACCATGACGCGGTCGCGAGCGGGCGAGAGGCGAGCTCTGCCGCGTCCGCGAGCGAAGAAATGAGACAAATGCGTCCGAGTCGGGGAGACGAATGAACGAAGAGACTCACGAAGAGACTCGAAGACTCGGTGATTAAAACAGATATCATTTAAAATATATATATTGCGCTAATTACAAGATTAGTCTATAATCCGCCACCAGCGATAATTCTTGGAAGGATGGCGGTGGCGACGCCGAGGGCGTAGTACGCCCAAACCGGAATGTCGTTGACGTCGACGACGGTGTCGCCCTTGGCTCGGCCATCCATCATGGCTTGCATTTTTTCGCCATCGTCGGTCTTTTCGAGCGCCTGGGTGACCTTGGAAGAGATTTCGTCGATGGTCGACTCATCGATGTCCATGGACGTGGCGTATCGGCGCTTGATACGATCCAACTCGTCCGCAATCTTTCGCGACTCTTCGAGCACCTTGCGTTCTTCGCCGTACAGAGCCAAAAAGTCGGCGAGCTTCTTCTCCGTTGCGCCCAACTTTTCGCGCACGACGATGAGTTGCTTCTCGCTCGTCTCAATTTGAGACTTGTAGACGGAAACGTCTTTCGTTTCCGCACGGAGACGGACGAGTTCGGACTCGGCGGCGTCCGCGCGCGTCTCGGCGCCAGAGACATCGGCGAGCGCTTGACGAGCGAGCTCATCGATTTCACGTTGATGCTTTTGTTGCATTGCGGTGTATCGAGATTCAAACTCAGCGGAGAGACGTGCGATCTCACTCTCCTTCTGGTTCTTGGCGTTCGCGAGAGCTTGGCTGAGCTCGGTCTGCAAACTAGAGAGCTCGCTTCTGAGCTGTTCCATCTCTGCCGTCTTGGTGGCGCCGACATCTATGAGCTTGCTCTCTATTTGAGCCTTTTCGTTGGCGACGGCGTTGAGCTGCTTTTCCAGTTCAGCGACGCGAGCTTGCGCGGCATCCCTGGCCGTCTTCAGCGTGGCAACCTCCTTCTTGAGATCAGCCTGAGCGTCAACTTGGTTTTGCTTGGCGTCGCGCAGTTGTTTCTCGAGGTCGCTCACCTTGGCCACAGCGGCGTCTCTGGAGCTCTTGAGCGCGGCTAACTCTTGCTCGAGTTCACTTACACGGGACTTTGCGGCGGCGGCATCTGCCAACGCGGCTGACGCGTCGTTCTGTGCGCTCTGCGTCGCCGCATTCGCGTCGGCGAGAGCCTTCTCCAACTTGGCCTTTTCAGCCTCGAGCGTCTTCACCTTGCCGGCGCTCGTCGTGTCCACCTTTAACATCACAGCCGAGAGTTCAGTCTTGTGCTGCGCGACGATGTTCGCCAACTCATCCGCGTGCGCCTTTTTGAGGTCAGCCGTCGCTTGTTTGACGAGTTTCTCGTACTCGGCGACTTCAGCTTCGAACGCGGCTCGCGCCTTGGCAGACTCGTCCAGGAACATTTGTTCCAACTTTTTCCTTTGGTCTTCGGCCTGCGCGATGACATCCGCACGAGTCTTTTCGAGATCCGCCTTGGACTTGGCTTCGAGCGCGGCGCGCTCGGCTTCGGCATCGCTCAACGCCTTGGCGAGCTTGTCCTTTTCGCTAGCGAGTTGAGCTTCAAGAGCCTTGATCTGCGCATCCAACTTGGACATCTCGCCGCTGGCCTTCAACGCACTCTCGAGTTCTTGCTTCAAATTGGCAAGCTCAGCCTCTTGGTTGCGCTGGGCTTGCGCCAATGCCGCTTCGTGTGAAGAGGTCATCTCGGACATGAACGCCTTGAGATCCGCAATCTCTTTCTCCAAACTGGGGATGAGAGCAGCCTTTTCGAGAGCCGCCGCGAGTCTCTTCTCAACATCTTCAAAGTTCTTCTTTTCCAGTTCAGCCAACTTTGATTTGAGAGCGGCGATTTCCGCCTCGGCCGCCTGCAACTTTGACTCGTACTTAGCCTTGGCATCGTCCTCAGCCTTTTGCAAAGCAGCCTTGTTCTCGCTTTGAAGCGTCGAGATCTTCGAAAGAAGAAGTTGATCGGCGCTCTCCGCGGCCTCTTTGACCGCGGCGATTTCCTTGGCGTGCTCCGCCTTGAGCGCGGCGACGTCAGCTTCGTACTTGCTCTTCGCGTCGGCGAGAGCCTTTTGAGCGGCGGTAACATCGTCGTCGGTGCGCGAGCGAAGTTCTTCAATCTGAGAAGCCAGCTTGGCTTCCATTTCCGCTTGCTTTTCTCTCATTTGCGCCTCAATTTGGGAGTCAATTTCCGCGAAACCTTGCTCTTTCGCCTTCAACGCGGCGGCGGCCTCCGCGTTTGCCGCGGACAACTTCTTGTCGTGCTCGACTTCAAGCGCCGCGATGCGAGCCATGAGCGAGTCTCTCTCCGACGAAATGCTCGTGGTACTCTCGAGCGCTTGCGCCTTCAACGCGCGCTCGAGTTCTCGGAGCTCGTTAGAAAAGTTAAGTTCCATGTCGGCCATTTGCTTCGCCGCATATTCCTTGTTCGCCGCGAGCTGGGCTTCCAAATCCTTGATTTGTTCTTCGGCTTCCGCGAGCTTTGCCTTGAGGGCGTTAATCTCGGCTTCGTACTGCGCCTTGGCGTCCGCGCTAGCGGCAGTGGCGTTTGCTCGGGCAGTCGCGAGATCAGCCTCAAGCTTCTGGACTGCAGCCTTGTATTCAGTCTCCATGGAGTTGTACTTGCTCGTCAACACGTTGATCTCCTCTTGCTGGTTCGCGGCAGCGACGGCAGCTTCAAGAGCTTGAGCCGCTCTCGCCTTCTCAGCGGCAAGCTCACGAGCAGCGCTCTGTTGAGACGCACTGAGTTGATCTTCGAGCGCCTTGATTTTGCTGGCAAACTCAGCCTCGAGCTGTTCTCGCAACTTCTTGGTCTCAGCAGCATGGGCACCTTCGGCGTCTCTGAGCTTACCCTCCATCGCGAGAATGGCGTTGGAGTGCTCCGCCTTCAACTGTTCGATGGCAGCCTTGTGCGTGCGCTCGATTTCATCCATCTTCGCCAGCCACTTTTTCTCGGCTTCAGCTTCCGTGGAGGCGAGCGCCGACTCGAGCGCAGACTTGGACTGCGCCTTGAGCGCCGCAATCTCAGACTCGTAACCATCCGCCTTGGACTTGGCGGCGGCTTCGGCAATCTCCAACGCGTTGATTCGCGATTCGTACGTAGAGATGATCTTTTGCGTCTTGGCGACTTCGGAATCGAAGAGTACCTTCAACGCGCGTCGCTCACCTTGGAATGAGCGCTTGGCGCTGTCCATTTGCGCGGCGAATTCAGCCTCCATCGCGACGCGCGTAGCCTTGGCTGTGAACTCAATTTGCGCGTGAAGCTCTTGCTTGGCATCCTCCTTGAGACCACGCAATTTGTTCTTGAAGTCCTTTTCCATCTTTTCAACCTTGACTTTGTGTGCCGCGGCGAGACGATCCATCTTTCCAGACCAGAACATGTTCAACTTGTCCTCCGCCTCTTGGATGGACTTTCTCAAGCTCTCGCCAGAGAAGTTCTTCATCTTTGCAGATTCAGACTTCAACAGATCGAAGACTGCTTGACGCTCATTCTTAGAAGTCTTCAGTTGTTTTTGAAGCTCGGCGATCGCGGCATCTTTTTCAGCCAAGAGTTCGGCCGTCATGCGAATTTCTTCAGCCTTCAATTCCTCAATCAACGCGCGCTTCTCTTGCTCGTGCAAATGGATTTGTTCAGCCACGGCTTCCACAATTTCCTCCTTCGCGGCAACGAGAGCTTGCGCGTGTTCTTGTTTGAGGAGTTCGAGGCTTCGAGCGTGCGCAGTTTGGGCGGCGGCGGCGGCGGTCTCATACGTGGCTTTGAGAACGGCCATCTCCGCGCGCACGGCGTCGACATCCTTCGCACTCTCGAGCTTGGCCTTTTCGAGGTTATCCGTGTGCGCTTTCTGGGCCGCATCGGCGGAAGATCTGTACGTAGCTTCCAACTTGGCTTTTTCGGACAACCAAGAGTCTTCGCCGGCCTTTCTCGCGTCACGCTCAACTTGCGACATCTTGTTGTCGTACTCGCGCTTGAGCTGTTCCATGGCGTTGGCGTGCTGCGCCTCCAAATGGTCAACCTTCTTTTTCCATTCATCGTTCGCCTTCTTCTCCGCTTCAGCAATTGCAGCGCGCATCTCAACCTTCCATGCCTCCTCTTTGTCTTTCATCAGGAGTTCCATCGCTTGTCGCTCCGAGAGCGCCTCAGCGATGGCGCGTTCCAACTCGCGCTCGGCGTCGACCTTGGCTTGAGCCATGGCGGCGGCGAGTTCTTCCTTGGACTTTTCAAGCGCCATGCGCTCCGCGAGAGCTTCGGCGATGGCATATTCCAATTCACGCTCGGATTCGAATTGAACTTCGGCCACGGCCGTGACGAGTTCCGCTTCGGCCTTCTCGGCCACTTGCATTGCCGTCTCAAGCTGGGAAATGAGCGCGAGCTTTTCGGCTTCGATGGAGGTGACTTGAGCGTGCCAGTTGGCAGCCTGTGCCTCCTTGACGGAGATGGCCTTTTGGAGCTTGGAGACTTCAGAAAACATCAACGCCTTCTGCGCTTGGTACAGACCCTTCGCTGCGCGAACCTTGGATAAGAGATCGTTGCGCTCGACGGCGAACTTTTCCTCCATGCCCGCGACGTCAGCCTCCAACTTGGCGATTGTCTCTCTGAGCAACGCGGTATCTCGATCGAATTGTTCGCGCATGCGCTCCTTCTCCTTTTCGAACTGCGCCTTGGCTTCTTCGAGCGCTTTCGCCTTGTCCGCCGCGGCGTTTTTGTTTTGTTCCTTGAGGCGAGCGATTTCCATCTCCAAGCGAGACACTTGCGATTGATGACGCTCTTCGACCGAGCGCATCTCTCGCTCAAACTGAACTTGCTTTTGTTCAAGCTCGGCCATTTCCGCCTCGAACTCGCGCATCATGACCTCACGAAGCGCCTCAAGACGCTCGAAAGACTTGGCGCCGCGAACCATGGCGGCGGCGTGCACGTCGGCGTCGTACGAGCGTTCGATCAAGGACGAGTCGCCGATCGTGCGCAACAACCAAGCCGCCGCGCACGTCGCCGCGGAAGCCGCGGCCGCGCTGAGCACGCACGTCGCGCTCACCTTGTACGCCTGCACGATGACGATCGACAACAGAGAGCCGAACGCGTACGTCGCGCACATGGAGAAGGCTCCCGGCACGGAGGATAAACCGCCAAACTTACTCCAGATGTACGCCGACGCGAGCGTCGCCGCGGTCGCCGCGCTCGCCCGAATCGCACTCGCGCCCGGCGTCGCCGCCCACGTCAATCCACCGACGTTCACGAAGGCGTAATCCGCCGCGCACACCGCGCCCACGACGGCCGCCGCCGCCAAGAGCGCCTTGGCCAACCCGCTCGGCCCATCGCCCGACGAGCCCGAACTCTTCGTCGTCGTCGTCGTCGTCGTCGTCGTCGAACTCTTCTGCTCGTACGTCAACCGCAACGATCCATCCGCGTTCGAGTTCGCGACGACGTCTCGCCGCTTCGACGCCCCCCGCGCCGCCCCCCCGTCGCCGTCTCTCCCGATCGTCCCTCGCGCGCTCACCACGCGCGCCCGCACGCCTCGCACGCACGCATCACTCCCATCCACGCACCACCGTCTCGCGTCGACGCCCACGCGCGCGCGTCGCGCGATCGTCGATCGCGTCCCGATGACGGTGGCGTTCCCACCACCGATCGTCATCGTCGTCGTCGTCGCGCGCGTCGTCACCACCATCGCGCCGAGCGTCGCGCGCGCTCGATACACACGTTCGCTCTCACCCTCCTCGATCGATCTCGCGCGTCGTCCTCGCGCGCGTCGTCGGCTCACGACGGGCGCACGACCGACGGTACGATGCACGCCGATCGTCCTCATCGCGCGCGACATCCGTCACCGTCGATCGAGTCGTTCGATCGACTCGATCGATCGATCACCGGTCGACTCGATCGACTCGATCGATCACCGGTCGACTCGATCGATCGATCAACGGTCGACTCGATCGACTCGATCAACGGTCGGGGGGTGTTCGACCGAGGTCAGGGAAAGGGGGACTCGAGGATGAGTCCTGATCGACGGTCGGGGCCCACCCACACCCACGGGTCGAGCCGCGACGACGAAGTCCTCCAGGCGACCGACCGTCGGGCGTGCATCCGCCCCCGGGACCGATGTAGTACACATGGGCCTATGTAGTACACTGTAGGGACCGTGCCGAGTATTTTTTCAACCGTCGGTCGTCTCCGACCGGTCGTCTCCGATGGATTCGATGGGTCGTTGTCGATGGCGCGTGCGCGATGATTATTGGTGGGATTATTCGGAACGCATCGACGCAGCGTGTGCGACGTGAGAGCGCCGCGTGTACAGTGTGTGGACGAAGAACGGGCGTCATGGCGTCTCTGTTCGCGAAAATGTGCCCGGGCTCGTACGATAGTCTCGAGGTGGCGGCGAGAGCGCTGTTGCACGCGCAGTTGGGATGCGCGCTCCTCGGGACGCTCGGATGGCAGGGCACCGGGTACTGCGCGGGGGTGGTGGCGATGTCCGCGCTCGGGATCGCCGCGCTCGAGACGCAGAATAAGGCTTTGTTAAAGGTGCGGGAGCGCGCGGAGGGGACGCGTCGGGTAGGGGGGGCGAGACGCGAGGGTGGGGCGGGAGAGGCGCGTCGGCGCGACCGCGATCGACGCGAGAATGCGCGAACGAGCGCGCGGAGACTGACGGTGATGTGTCGTGTGACGCGCGATGACAGTACACGGCGATGAGCTATTGGTGGACGTTTTGGTTGGACATGATCTGGCTCATCGTGTGGGCGGAAAGAAACACAAAGGCGACCTCGTACCCAAAGTACGAGGTGCGAGGCAACGAGCTCGCCGCCGGGATGGTCGTCTTGAGTTTTCTGCTCAAGTTTCCGCAATTCTTGATTTGGCAAAAGTTGTGGCACTTGGGATTTAAGACGACCGGTAACGCCCAAGGTCCGTCGAGATACGTCGATTTCGCGACGAATCCGGTGGCGAGAGGTCAAGAGATGGGCGCGCCGCCGCCGCAGTCGCCGGGCGCGAGCGCCTTTTCCCAACCACCGCGAGCGACGACGCCGAGTTCGCCGGCGCCCGTCGTGCGTTCTCCGTCACCGGTGGTGGCGTCGCCAGGACCCTTGGCGCCGGCACCGGCGGCGCCGTCTCCGCCCGCCCCGATTTCGGCGCCGGCGGTGGTGAGCTTTACGCCGAGCGGACCGAGCGGACCCAACAACGTGTAAACGACGCCGTCAATCGTTTCTCCAGTAATTTTAGCCACACTAAACGCGTATTGCACAAAAAAGGTAGAGTCCGTCGCGCGTTTTCTTGGAATCATGGTTCGCGGGATAATAATAATATGGAATAAATTTGCTCTGAAATCGCTCCGTTTTACGGCGCGCGCTCGACGCGCGACAAAAATGATGAAACGAATCCAACGCGTTTCGGGAAAGATTTGGGTGAGATTTGCATTCAATCGACTAAAAAGTGCTGGCGCGCGACGAACGAATGTGACGATCAAACAAACCGTCTCTTCGATCGACGCCTGTCGTGGGCTGTGCGGTATCGTCGTGAGCGAGGCGCGAGCTCTCGGAAACCGAGCAAACGTCTCGTCCGCGGGATGAACGACGCTCCATCCGCGTCGTCTTTCTCCATCCTCCTCTCATTTACTCATCGCTCTTCTTTCTCTTAAAGAGCATGATGTGCGGCTCCGGGCGATGAATGGCTACGACTCGCGCGAACGTCGCGTCGTCGTCAGTCTCAGCGCGCGCGCCTTCGCGAGCCTTCCCGCGACGCGTCCCCCGGTTCTCTCTCCGCGTTGTCGTCTCTCGCGCGCACGCACCGTAATGAATCCACCCTCTCGATTGCTGCACGCCCAATCCACGCCATTCCGTCTGCGATCGTCGCCAAAACATCAATCAATCAGTCATTCAATTCTCGCGTCTCCAGTCAGTCAGTCTGGGGGACCGAAGCCCATCGTCCACCCGCGCATCCATCCATCCAACCACCGTCTCGCGTCTCGCGTCTCCGCGCGCACCTCGGACAACAAACGATTCTTCGGTAACATCTTCGCGATATCCGGCGGTAACACCACGTGCCTACGGTCGCGCGCGTCGTCGTCATCGCCATCGTCAGTCTCAGTGTCGTCGGTCGGTCGCGAACGAATCAATCCGAAGGGCGTCGTCATTCGACGCGAGTCGCGTCGCGCGCGACCCGTCGCGCGCACCGGTACTCGTTCTCGTCGTCGTAATATTTTTCGCTGTACTGAATCTGCGGCATGGCGTCGCGCGCGCGCGCGTCCGCGTGTGACGCGCGCGTCGGATGGATGCACCGCCGCAACCATTCCGTGGAGGACCGACAGGTGGGTTTGAAACCAGAGGCGAGGAGAGGCGGAGGCGCGCGCGAAGGAAGGGGGCGAGAGCTATGCATGCTAGATGTGGTGATGACAAGGCGCGCGGTGATCACGAGGAGAGAGCGTTCGTGACGGTATCGAGGGCGTCGCGAAGGGCGTCGTCGAGCTGGGAGGCGTCGCGACCGCCGGCTTGGGCGAAGCCGGGCTTGCCGCCGCCGCCGCCGCCGCACTTTTTCGCGGCGGCGCCGAGGACTTGGCCAGCCTTGAGACCGCCGAGCTTTTGAACCTTGTCGTCGAAGAGGGCGACAAGACCGACGTTTGAACCGTTGGCGCTGCCGAGGACGACGGCGGCGCCGTCGCCGAGTCGAGCGGCGAGGTCCTCGGCGGCCACCTTGAGCGCGGCGGGATCGACGCCGTCGAGACGGGCGACGAGCACCTTGGATTCGCCGACTTGTTTCGCCTCGGAGACCAAGGCGCCGGCTTTGGCGACGGCTAATTCGCCTCGAAGGGAATCAGCAAGCTTTTGCGCGGCGATCAAGTCTTTTTGCAGACTCGTGACTCGACCGGCGATTTCCTCGGGGGGGACGCGAAGCGCGCCGGCGAGTTGCTTGACGACGGCGTCTCGCTGTTGCAAGAGCTCCACGACGCCCGATCCGGAGACGGCTTCGATGCGTCTGATGCCACTCGCGATGCCGGCTTCGCTTAAAATCTTAAATCCACCAATCTCAGCCGTGTTGGACACGTGCGTGCCTCCGCACAGCTCCATGGAGATGCCCGGAACGTCGACGACGCGCACGACGTCGCCGTACTTTTCTCCAAACATCATCGTCGCTCCCTTCTCCTTGGCGGCGGCGATGGGCATCTCTTCCGCGGTGAGCGCCGCGCTCTGCGCAATCCAACCATTGACCAAGTTTTCAACCTCCGCGAGTTGCGTCTCGGTCGGCGCCTTGGGGCAGTTAAAGTCAAATCTGAGACGATCGAATCCGCACAGAGACCCGGCTTGCGAGACGTCGTCGCCGAGCACCTTTTTGAGCGCCGATTGCAACAAGTGCGTCGCCGTGTGATTACTCTTGGCGCGACGACGAGTATCTTCGTCCACGTTCGCGGTGACTTGACTGCCCTTCTTGAGCGACCCGGACGTCACGGTGGCTGAGTGCACGATGATGCGACCGCCGCCCGCTTTTTGTACGTCGTCGACGCGCAACTCGGCGCCGTCGGCGGCGTGAAGCGTCCCGTTATCGCCGACTTGACCGCCGCTCTCGGCGTAAAACGGGGTAACGTCCAAAACTACGTCCACCTTCGCGCCCTCCGGCGCTTCCTCGACCGATTCACCGTCGAGAACGATGGCCAAGACGTTGGACGCTGCGCTCGACGTGCGCTCGTATCCGACAAAGGCGCTCGTCGACCCGAGCTCGTCGGCGACGCGCGCGAGGGTGTTCCCGACCGTGACGTCCACGGTTTGATGCGCAGCTTGACTCATCGATCGCTGTTCAGCCATGGCGGCCTCGAAACCTTCCAAATCAACCTTGACGCCAGCCTCGGCGGCGACATCCGTCGTGATGTCGAGAGGAAAACCGTACGTGTCGTACAGCGTAAAGGCGTCCTTCCCGCTCAAACCGGCGTTGTTCTTCTTCGCCGTCTCGATGAGCTCCGCGAGCATCTCTTCACCGCGACCCAGCGTCTTTTGGAAACTCAATTCCTCGCGCTCGAGCTCGGCGAGGATTCGCGCCGTATTCTTCGCCACCTGAGGATCGCAGTCGTGCGACATGGAGATGGCGACCTCGGCGATGGCGGGCGTAAACGCGCTCGCACCCTCCGCCGGTTTAATCCCGAGCAATCGTCCGTTTCGCACGACCCGTCGAAGGAGACGTCTGACGATATACCCACGACCGACGTTGGACGCAAAGACGCCGTCAGAGATCATGTAACTCACGGCGCGCGTGTGATCGCCGATAACCTTGAGCTGTTGCTTTTGCGCGGCGTCGCACGTCGCGTAGTCGAGACCAGCCATGGACGCAGCCTTATCGATGATGGGCTTGATGAGATCAGTCTCGTAGTTGTTCGGCACGCCTTGCAAGATTTGCGCCATGCGTTCGAGACCCATGCCGGTGTCGATGTTTTTATTCTTCAACGGCGTCACGCTCCCGTCCGCTTCGCGGTTGAGCTCCATGAAGACGAGATTGTAAAATTCAATAAATCGAGAATCGTCATCCAGATCGATGCCATCCATCCCGCGCTCGGGATGGAAATCGTAATACAACTCCGAACACGGTCCGCACGGCCCCGTGGGACCGGCGGCCCAAAAGTTATCCTTTTCGCCCATGCGCACGATGCGCGCCTCGGGCACGCCGACGACGTCTCGCCAAATCGCAAACGCCTCATCATCCTCTCGAAACACGCTCACCCACACGCGCTCCGGATTCAATCCAAACTCACCGATCGCCAACTCCCACGCCCACTGACACGCCTCTCGCTTAAAATAATCCCCGAAACTGAAGTTGCCCAACATTTCGAAAAACGTGTGATGTCTCGCCGTGACGCCGACGTTTTCCACGTCGTTGGTTCGCACGCACTTTTGCGTCGTCGTCACCCTCGCGTGCGCCCGCTCTCGCTGTCCCATGAAGACTGGTTTAAACTGCAACATCCCAGCGATCGTGAGCAACACCGTGGGATCCTCGGGAACGAGCGAACTCGATGGCAACGGCGTGTGTCCCCGCTCGTCATAAAATTTCAGAAACCGTCGACGAATCGCCCCACCCGAGTTATCCCTCCCGATCGCGTTCGGGTTGGCGTTCGCGCGTTGTTCCGCGCTCGCATCGCCTCGAACGACGCGCGCGACTATACCTCGTCGTCCTCGTCTCGCACCGCTCTCGACGCGCGCGGCGGACGACGTCGTCGACGACCACCGCGTCGTCGTCGTCGACGTCAACTGGGACGCGGTGGCGCCGAGCGGCGACGGGGCGTCGCGACGGGACGCGCTCGCGGAGGCGACGCATCGAGGCGCGGTGGACGCGGACGATGCCCCGCGCGTGGCGCGCGTGAGGGCGACGGCCGAGTCGCGGAGGAGACCGAGGCGCGTCATTGTGACGACGGTGGGCATTCGATTTTTCGCTTTTTCACGCCCGGCGAGGTTTGCGAAGAAAGAAAAGGAAATGATTTTTGATGTGATAAACGCTGGGCTAGAGTTACTCGCTAAAGTGGGCGATGATGAGCTGTTTGAGGGTTTTCATGCGCTCGACCACGGCCGGGGACATCATCGCGGCGGCGTCGCCGCGAAGGTTTTTTTTACCGGCGCTCTGGTAAAAGTTGTCGACGATGAGGTCGATGACCTTGAGCAAATCCGCGGGTTGACACCATAAGAGATCTTCGTCGCCCGTGGCGAGCTCTGGACCGGGAGTGAAGGCTTCTTCGAGGGCGTTGCGTTGATCCTGTGGATCTTCCAGGGAGAGGATGTACTTGAGGATGCGAACCTCTTTGGGTTGTTGACGCGCAGTGGTGTCCTTCATCTTAAAGTAGAGGTGCGCCATGACGTCCTTGACCTCTTCGCTCGTGTACGGACTCTCCTTGACGCTCATGTGCGCCTTTGAGGCGGTGAGGATCAACGCCGGGGTGATTTGATTCGCCATGGCCAACTCGTCGATCTTGGCGTTCATGGCGTCGAGGGAATCCGCCTGTAAAATGTCTTGGAGCGTCTGCGTCGCCTCGTCGATCACCGCTTGATCCTTCGCAGCCTCATCGTACGCCTCGCACAGACTCAACAATCGCGCGGCGTCCTTGGCCAGAGATTCCTTCGCATCATCGTCCTCGCTCTGCGCCGCAGACTCCAATTTAAACCGTAAATACGTGAAAAACTCAACCGTAAACTCTGCCCGTCTCGTCGCCACAAAACCTTCCCACATATCCTCGTCGCGCGCGCGCGTCTCCTCCAACAGCGCGTGATACCCATCCACGCGCTCGTCCAGCGCCATGAGCTTTCGACGCAACTTACTCAATCGCATCTCGTCGTCCGGGTCCTCGCACGCGCGCGCGCGCTCCTTGGCGCGCTCAAAGACGCCGTCGCGAAGCTCGGACCACTTTCCCGAAAACGCCAAGAGCCCGATCCAATCTTTCTCGTCTCTCTTATCGAAAACGTCGATGAGACGGTCGTGCATGGCGGGCGAACGATCGATGACGTCGTCTTTGTCGCCGTAGAAGCGCTCGCGGCGGTCGGCCGAGGCGCGAATGCGCGCGCGGGGCGTTGGAACGCGGCGGGCGAGTGGCGGCGGCCGAGGGCGACGCCCGTCGGCGCGCGAGGAGGACGACGACGCGTGCGCGCTCGCACGAGGCCGCGAAATGGCGGTGGACATGATGCCACGCGGCGGGAACGGTCGACGGTCGAGTCACTCGACGCGGCGGCGTGTGTGGCGCGCGTGGGGACGACGCATGCTATAAGAAGATGTTGACAATCACAAATAGTGCGCGCGCGACCTTGATTCGGCCGCGCGACGAGCGGCGTATCGCGCGTTCATCGAACCTTTACGATGTACGTATCGAAGCGCGAGGGGGACGAGGCGAGAGAAGACGACGTAGAGAATGCCCACCGCGCCGCCGACGAAAATCGCCGCGCGAGACGACGAAGACAACGGCGACGCATCTCGAGACTTTTTCTTTCTCTTCGATCCCTTGGATTTCGATGATTTCTTGGACGTCGACGATGAACCGCTTCGCGAGTACGAACGATCGCTCGATCGCGCCGCGCCCATGGCCGCCGTCGAACCGTCGAAGCACCATCGCTCGCCCGCCGTCACCGGATCCCAACCCGCAGCCCGGCACATCTCCGCCCCTTTACCGCGCGCGTCGCCGATCCACTCGGACAATTTCGTACAAATGGTATCCTGCGGACGACACGGTACCAATCGCTGCGACGCGTCCTCGGCGAAAAAGTCATCCTTGCACGCTCGATACAGCGCTTCGCACGCCGTCCCGCACACGGGAACGCCCTCTGACGTCCCCACCCTCGCGTCGCACACCCCGCACTCCACCCCCGCCCACGCGTCTCTACACGTCTCGCTAAATCCATTCAACTGCATGTGCACGACCCGCGTGCGCACCGCGTCCGTCTGTTCTTTCCCGCAACACGTCGACCGCCGGTGCGCGTCGCAAAACGTCATCCCTTTCCCTTTGCTCGGTTTCGCTCCCGCGCGCGCGAATGGCGCATAGTGCTCCTTGTTCACGCACGTTCCGACGTCTTCGCTCGCGCGAGCGCCGACGACGACGCACGACGCGACGACGAGCGCCATCATCGCGCTCATCTTTGTCATCTCTCCGATCGTTCGCGCCCCGGGCGTCGAGCGCATCCTCCTCCTCCTCCTCCTCGTCACCGTCGCTCTCGAAAGCGCGAGTGCGAGGACGAACGACGTCTCGTCCGACGTCTCGTCCGACGCGCGCGCGTCCTCCTCGCCACCGTCGGTCGCGTTGTGCGGAGTCGGGATGACGCCCGTCCGCACCTCAGACGTCCGCGTGCTCGTCCGCGCGCGTCGACGACGACCGAGTCTCGGACGTCGACGAACGAGACGAACGCGCGACGTGCGACGAGTCGTCGTTGCGCGTGGTGCGGACGACGCCGACGAGGACGTGAGAGAGACTCGCGCCGAGGGGGAACGTGCCCAGTCGATAGATATGCGCGCGTTGACGACCACCGCGCCGACGACGCCGACGACGCGCGCCCGAGTCCACGCGCGCGCACGCGATGCGCACGCATTGTCTGGATCGTCTCGAGCGCGCGTCGGAAGATGCGCGCGCGTCGAGTCGACGAAGTCGACGAGGGACGGCGCGCTCGAGGCAGTGTCCGAGCCCGAGGCGCCGACGGCGAGCGACGACGACGACGTCGTCGTCGTCGCGGAGGAGACGATGTGCGAACTGTTGTCGAACAAAAATGGCGTGTACACGGTTCTAGGCCGAATGCGCGTGCGAGGAACCGAGGCAGTGAGCGTGTATAATTTATTGACTGATTACGAGGCGTCGCCGCGCGTGTTTCGAGCGGTGCGGAGCGTGGAGGGCGTCGAGTGCGAGGGCGATGAGTGCGTGGCGACGAACGTGTACATCCGGCAAGAGTGCGAGTGGAAATTTTTTGTCTTCGGAGGGGCGTTTCCGTGCACGTTCGAGGTGGAGGAGAGGGACGAGGAGATGAAGATGAAGTGCTCGCTCGCGCCGAAACAGCGAGGGGTGGGATTTTTGCGACAGTTTGAGGGGTCCTGGTCGGTGGAGAACACGAGCGACGGCGTGGAAATCGAACACGTGTTGATGGTGCAACCGAAGCTCACGCCTCCGTATGCGAGTAAGATTTTCGTGCAACAGGTGGAGCAAATTATGGACGACGTCGCGAAGGAGGTCGCGTCGTGGCGAGGCGCCGTCTACGAGGCGCCCCCGCATCGCCGATAGCGAGATTGCTCGGCGTTACGCACGCGCGTGTATTATTAGGTTTGGGGTACAATATTTGCGATGTTGCTGCTTGATTTCATTATTTTAATACCAACGCACTCAATAGACGGCTTCATTTCTTTTACAAAGTACACGCGCCGCGGGCGAAAAAGTTGCACTAGTTGGACGCCATGGCTTGCTCGGCAAAGTACCTCACGTCCACGTCCGGATCGCTCTGCAGACCGATCAAGATCGGGCGAATCTCGCTCTCTACCGTCGCTTGATCGATTAATTTTGCGAGCGGCACGAGCGCCTTGGCGGCGTTGAAGCGCACGTTCGGCACTGCGTCCGTCGACGCCTGCTTGATGATTGGTAAAACTTCTTCGAGCGCCACGCGTTGACCCACCGCCGGAGCGAGGAGGGAGAGCGCTCGCAGGACGGTCAAGCGATGGAGATAATGCGTGGAGCTGATGAGTTGCTTGATGCGCGGGAAGATGTACTGGATTGCCCAGTCGGCGCCGAAAATCCCAGTCAAACGAAACAAGTTGTTCGCCGCCGCCTCGCGAATTGAGTACACGGCGTCTTGCAACCACTGAAGACAGAGCGAGTTGAGTAAATCTTCACCCCCTTGCGATTCGTCGCTCTTTTGGAACAAAAAGTTGGTGCCAATCTGTTCCGCCAACACTGGAATGTATTCGATGATGGCTAGTCGAACCCGCCAGTGCTCATCCTCGGCCAACTCCTTGATGGCGGGGAGAAGCTCGGTGGACAACATTTCGACGCCGATGACGCTGTTCACCTTTTCCAGATTGCTGATGATGTTCAATCGCACGTCCGGGAACTCATCCTTGAGTAAGATGAAGAATATCGGGAGGAGCTTCTCCACCGTCATCTCCTTGCCCATCGTCGGCGCTAAACCGAGCACCGTCGCCGCGAGCGAAGACCGCACGTGTTGAGACTGATCGTTGGCGAGTTCGCGAACCGCGGGTAAAATTTTCTCAGCCGAGTACGTCGCGCCGGCGAGCGCGCATAATTCGGCGATTTTACCGGCCGACGAGATACGCACTTCGCCCTCCGTGTCCCCGAGCAAATCGACGTACGCGTCAAACAAACCCGTGGACGCGACGTCGCCGCCGACGATTTCGCACATGTCGTAAATGTGCTGCGCCACGGCGTATCGCACCCGCCAGCTCTTATCCGCGGCAAACCTCAGCACGATGGGCACCACCTTGTTCACACAATCCACCGTGGAGAGAAGCTTACCCAACGCCACGCAATCTTCGACGACGAGCAGACGCACCGAGTCCTGATCATCCGTCGTCAACGCCGCGAACATGCTCATCAACTCGTTCACTATGAAACTCTGCGCGCTCCCTTTGGCAATCTTCCCCAAGTTTGACGCCGCCGCGCGACGCACCATAGGCGTCTCATCTGCGCACAAATCCCTAAACATGGTCGTCAAACCGTTACGAAGCTCCAACTGCGACTCTTCCAACCGTTCAAACGCCGTCGCAAACAACCCGCACGCGCTCACGCGCGCTGTGAACCAATCCCCCTCCGCTAATTGTTTAATGAACGGCACGAAATATTTCCCGATTCCCGATGCCGTCATCGCTCCACCAACCGCACACGCCGTCTCCACCGCCTTATCCCGCACCACCGTCTCCTCCACCGTGATCAACGTCTCTAACGGCGCCAGCAACGTATGCGCGTGCTCCGCCCCGCCCACCAAGTCGATCAAACTCGTCAACTCGGTCGCGATCGCCAACAGGCACTCGTCCGATTCATCGTCGCGTTCGGTGAGAAACGGCACGAGTTCATTTCTCGTCCGCTCCGGTCCGAGCGCGCGCGCGATCGTGGACAGTTTCGCGATGGATTGCAGTCGCAGTTCGACGTCCTCGCTCTGCGCGCGTCGTTCGCGTCGTTCGCGTCTCGTCTCGTCAGTCGTCTCGCTCGTCGAACGGTATCGCGGCGTCGACGCGCGCGTCGGTGCATCGCGCGATACGACATCGCGTCCATCATCGCGCCGCACCATCGCGCGCGCTCGCGCGCCTCGGTTCGCGCATCTTTCCACCCAACCATCAGCCGTCGTTCGCGTCGTCTCGCGCATCCTCCTCGCGCCGCGTCCATCGCGCACCTTTAAATCATCGATTAGCGCCCCGACGGAGATCGTCTCGTCATCCGTCGTCGTCGTCTCCATCGCGCGTCCGTCTCGCGCGTCGCGTCGTCGTCTCCCGTCGTCGATCGTCGCGACCGATCCGAGTCGCCGGGACAAACGCATCGACACCGAGGAGCGCCAACGTGTCTAGGGTTTAGATTAGGGTTGACGGTTTTTCGCGCGGCGCGACGCAGCGCGGCATCGTCCGACGCTCGAGCGACGACGTCGGGATGAATCAACCGAACCGCGCCGATCAGTTCGTCCTTCCCGAGGGCGAGCGGAAACTGTCGTACGAACGAGACACCAAGGTGGAGAACGCGGGGACGTTTGTGTTGCAGCGAGAGGATCACACGCTCGGGAATTTATTGCGAATGTGCGTGCGTCGAGCGCGAGCGAGCGAGCGATGGGTGGTGATGGACGCGAACGTTTGATTCGCGACGATCGAACGGGGGACGCGCGCGGAGGACGGGGTGTGAAGGCGTGACGAGGGTCGGGAAGAGTGATTGCTCTCGGGGAAGAGGGCTCGCGGCTGACGGTTCGGAGAGAGAGAGCTCGGGTCGAGACACTGACGCGCGTTCGCATCGCATCCTTCACAGGGAGTTACACAAGAACCCGGACGTGTTGTTCGCTGGGTATAAGAACCCGCACCCGACGGATCACAGAATCGTACTCAAGGTGCACACGAATTCGAACACGACGCCGGTGCAGGCGTTGCGCGACGCCGTGAACAATCTTCGCGCCGAGGTCAGCGATGTGGCGCAACAGTTTTCGGACGAGATCAACGCGATTCGTCGCGATTAGGGGTGCGTCGCGCGTTTCATTAGAAAAAGTAGCAGATTCACGCGCGGGCGTTCGCCGCCGCTTCCGACGCGTGTGTGTAGATAAACGTCGCAACGATAATCACCGACACGAACGCGACGACGCGACATTAGGTACGCGTCGCGCGCGATTCTTTTCTTCCGCCTCGTCGTTCCGCGTCATTCCACGCCTCCCTTCGCCCGACGACGCATCGAACGACGCGAACCCGCGTCTCGGCTCGTTCCTCGACCGACCGACTCTCCCGACTCTCCCACACGATCGATCGATCGATGGCGCACACCGGCCTCAATGTATGGTATCCTATACCGTAGTGTGGTAGTATATGGTATCCTATACCGTAGTGTGGGAGTACGAAACCGATAAACGACATCACCACGCATCACCTCGTCCATCATCCACGCCCTCGAACCGTCGGTCGTCACGGACGAACGGACGAACGAGCGGCGCGCGCGCGACACCCTCGGACGCGCGCGCGCGAGACGCGAGCCGACGCGCGACGCACGATGGCGCGGTCGTCGAACGCGACGTTCGCTCGGTCGCGACCGATCGCGACGCGCGACGCGTCCGCATCGCACGTCGTCTCGCGCGCGGGACGCCGCGCGTCATCTTCATCACGACGCGCGCGGGCGACGATGCGCGCGACGACGACGACGACGTCCGCGACGCGCGAGGACGCGTTACGCGTCGGGGACGAGGGCGTGGACGTCGCGAGGTTACAACAGAGGTTACTCGACGACGGGTTCGAACGCGTGGGCGCGGTCGACGGGTGCGTGGACGCGACGAACGCATCACATCGCTCGCGCGGTCGAACGGGTGGAAAATTTAAATTTAAATCGCCGCGAGATGATTTTGGATGGTTTTGGACGGAACGATTGAATGAATGAATGAATGATGAGTCGCGAGTCGTCCGTCCGGCGCGTGACGACGGCGTGGACGACGACGGACGACGGAGCCGGATGTCGTGCGATCGGCAAACGGATCGAGCGAGGGGTGGGGGTGGATGGAAAAACGACCGCGAGAGACTGACGGGGAGGCGCGTTTTCGCGCGCGCGCGACGCGAACGCAGGTTGTACGACGGCGACACGGCGAGGGCGGTGATGACGCTTCAGACGAGGTATGGATTACCGGCGAACGGGGAGTGGGGGGCGCTGGAACGCATGATGTTTGAGGAGGTGGCTATTCACACGGATGCGCCGAGATTGGAGGCGTTGGTACCGGTCGGGTCGAGGAGGGTGGCGGCGCGCGTGGGCGTCTCGAGCGGGCGAGGCGCGGGGGTCGTCGCGCCGGCGCGTGGGGCGGCGGAGGGTGCGATCAGCGCGTTTGGCTCCGCGGCGACCGGGGCGGCGTTGGGTATGTCCGCGGCGATCGCCATCGGGGCGGCGGACGCCGTTCGACGAGGCGGGAGCGTGGGTGATTTCTTTTCCGCCGCCGCCGAAAACGCGCGAGGACTCTCGAGGGCGTTGTCGCCGGCGAATCTCTTCGCCGGTCGAGGGGCGAGACGCCGCGCGGCGTTGGCGTACGACGGCGGTGCGCGCGATGTGTACGTCGACGATGTCGATGATTACGACGGTCGCGGACGCGGTGGGGGTGGGTACGATCCGAGAAGCGGCGCGCCGCCGAACGGGTTGCCGCCGGGGGCGAGCGAGGCGTACTACGGTCTCGACGCGCAGTATCACACCGCGCGCACGCGCAATCTGATGGCGGGCGCGACGTCCGCCGACGTCGTCGTCGAGAATGAATCCAGACGACGTCAACCCGCGACGCCGTCTCGACGATCGGGCGGTGGCGGCGGTGCGAGAGCGCAAAAGGCGCTCGCGAGCATGGATTTGCAGCGACGACAACAAGCGCTCGTCAACTCGCCCGAACTCGAGGTTGAAGCCGCCGTCGGTGTCGGCGCGTCGTCTCGTCCGATGGTGACGATGATGCAGCGCGTTCGCGACAGTTGGGACGCGGGCTTGGACGCGGTCGGTAACGTCATTCCGGATGGGATTCCATTGATTGGAAATGGGAGCGATTTCACGGCGCGCGCGCAGCGGGAGCGCGATTTAAACGCTAGACTGGCGGAGGCGCGATACTACGCGGAATTGGAACAACAGAAGCGTCTCAAGGCGGAGCAAGCGTTCAAGCAGAGTCATCAGAAATGGCTCGACGCGCAGGCAGCCACGCGCGAGGTTCGCGCGCAGGCGACGCAAACGGCAGTCAAGTTGGGAGAGCTCGAGAAGCGTCTGTTTAGCGACGAAATCTTCGACAACCACCCCGTTGTGAGCAAGGTGACCGCGTTGGAAAATATGCTCATGCAGGAGACGCAGGAGGATGAAAAGACGGCGGAAGAATTGAAGAGTGATCTCAGAACGCTCGAGACGAACACGATGATGCGCGTGAAGGAGCTCGAGGATCAAGTGGCGGAGATGCAACTCGAACTCGAGACTCGACCCGAGGCGCCTCGCGATATTTCTTCTCGCTTGGTCGCCTTGGAGAATTTGTTGACGAGCGAGACCTCGCGTGATACGCAATCGTCGTCGTCGTACAACAACTCGCTGCAGTCGAGCATCTCAGACATGGGTGTCGCGTTGGCGGAGCTTCGAGAGGGCATGCGCAGCGAATTGAGGCGCGTCGAAAATGAAGTCAACGGCATCCATCCGCTCATGGATCACGGTGCGGGTCGCATCGACATTCTCTTCGCCAAGCTCACCGCGTTGGAACACTCGGTCGATGCCGTCAGTGAGGGCGCCGCCTCTCAGATTGGTCGTCTGTCGGCGCAGATTGATAGACTCGAAAAGGCGCTCACGGAGAGTTCCGGAGTCGCGCTCAAGCCGTTCCCGCAAATTGAAGATGTTGTCGTTGAACCTCCGGCGCCGATCGAGGAAGAAGAAGAGATCGCGATCGAGAAGGAAGAGGAGGAGGAGATTGCCGAAGACAGTGTGAACAGTAGCGTTGACAGCGCGGCGACTGATTTCTTTGAACTGTTCCAAGAGTCGAGCGCCGTCGTGGAAGAGGCGCCCGTCGCGGAACCCGAAGTCGAGATGGCGCCCACGGAAGAGGAAATCGTGAAAGAGTCCGGCGTCTTGCCACGTATCGCCGTCGGACGCGAAGTCATGCTGCAGGGTTTCCACTGGGAGAGTCACAACTTTGACTGGTACAAAATCGTGCAGGACAGATTGGGCGAGATGAACCAAGCGGGTTTCACGCAGGTGTGGTTGCCTCCGCCATCTGACTCTCTTGCGCCGCAAGGATATTTGCCGCGCAACATGTACTCGTTGAACAGCTCGTACGGGTCCGAACAGTCGCTGCGAAACCTCATCTCCAACTGCAGAGAATACGACGTGTTGCCCGTGCTCGACGCCGTCTTGAACCATCGCTGCGCGACGCACCAAGGCGCCGGCGGGAAGTGGAACCGCTGGGAGGGCACGGGCATGGACTGGGGGGAGTGGGCCATCGATAATAGAAATCCAGACTTTGGAGGTCAGGGCAGTCACCCCACGGGGGATGAATTCTCGGGCGCACCCAACATCGATCACACCAACCAGCGCGTGCGGGAAGATTTGTCCAAGTGGTTCCAGTGGTTGCGAAATGACATCGGTTTCGGCGGCGTCCGTTTCGATTTCTCCAAAGGGTACGGTGGACAGTTCGCCGGTGAATACATCAACGCGATGAGTCCGGAATTCGCGGTCGGGGAGTACTGGGACACGCTCGCGTACGGAGCGGGCTTAGAGTACAACCAAGACGCGCATCGACAACGCATTGTCGATTGGATCGACGCCGCGGGTGGAAACTGTACCGCGTTTGATTTCACGACCAAGGGCATCTTGCAAGAGGCGTGCGGTCGCGGAGAGTTCTGGAGACTCGTGGATGGACAAGGAAGAGCGCCGGGCGTGCTCGGCTTGTGGCCGGCGCGCGCGGTGACCTTCATTGACAATCACGACACCGGTTCGACCCAATCGCACTGGCCCTTCCCGCACGACAAGGTCGCCATGGGTTACGCCTACATCCTCACGCACCCGGGGACCCCGTGCGTATTTTGGGATCACTTCTTCGATTGGGGCGAGCACCTCTCCTCGCACATCAAGACGTTGATGCGAACCCGCGAGAGCTGCGGCATTCACAGCCGAAGCAAGCTCGAAATCATCGCCGCGACCGACGGTTTGTACGCCGCCGTCATCGACAAGAAGGTGGCTGTCAAACTCGGAGGCGACTCGTGGTCCCCCCCGGGCGATGGCTGGTCTCACGTATGCGGCGAGCACGACTGGAGCGTGTGGCGTCGGTGAGCGAACGCTCACGCGACGAAAGTTCCAACCGACATCCGCCGCTGTATTTATCCTAACTTAGCCGTTCAAGCATGTGCACCTCGTCCGCGTCCACGCGCCGCAAACGCGCGCGGTCGACGACGAAGATCAGTTGTAATCTGGACTTTTACGCATCTAGAGTGATACATCGACCGTTCTGTTTGTCCCCGTGTCGTCTCGCTCGACGCCGAAAAAAAATTCCAAAAAAGTCAAACACGTGCCGCACTTCGCGTCGTCGTCGATCCCTCGCGCGTCGTCTCCCGCGTCCGACGTTCGACGTCGCGCGCGCGTTCATCATGCACGCGCGCGCGTCTCTCACCCTCCCGATCGCGCGTCCGCGCGCGCGCGCGCCCGCGACGACGACGCGTCGGCGAGGCAACGAAAATAGTCTTCGCGCGCGCAGACTCGACTGCGCCGTCACGCGCGCGCGTCCGACGTGCGAGACGACGCGCGGGCGCACGATTGCACCGCGTACGATCGCCGGCGGCGTCGCGACGACGGAGGAGTCCGAGCGCGAGAACGACGCGGCGATGATGTCACCACCGGTGCGCAAGCTCTTGCGTCTCGTCGCCGACAGCGACGTCGGCGCGCGGTTGGACGCCGAGACGCGTCGAACGGTTGATGGGATGATCGGAGAGTTGGAAACCGTCGGATCAGACGCGTCGGTGACGCCGCCGAACGAGGACGCGCGCGTGTTCGGGTATTACGATGTGAGTTACGTCTCCGTCGGCGACAAACAGACGGGAAATCCTGCCGGTGGACGGTTTCGTTCGCCGTTGGGCAAGTTTTTATTCAAGACGATAGGTCTCGAACAAAACCTGTTCCCGCCGAATAAGATTGAGAATCGCGTCGCGTTCACGCTGCTTGGGTGCTTGCCGGGGGAGGTGACGCTCGAAGGGACGTTTGCGCCGGCGGGGGAGACGGATGACGGACGCACGGTGAAGGCGTCGTTCGATCCGCCGGGAATATCCGTCGCGGGTGGGCCGAAATTGCGCATAGGACCCAAGTCGAGCGTGGTGTTGAGCACGACGTATCTGGACGATCACGTTAGGCTCGGTAAGGGATCGCGCGGGAGCTTATTTGTGTTTACGAAAAAGTCGGCGGAGCGCGCCGAGCGAGATCATCGTCGTTGGCGCGTCGGAGGTTTCGCCATCGCCCTCATGCTTCTCACCGCGCTCGGTCTCGGGATCTTCGGCGTGCATCAGCTGCGAACAACAAACAGAGTGTTGTATTCCGCCACCGTGATTGCGTCGGCGTTGACGTCGCTCGCCATGGCGTACATTTTACGAGACGGCGGCATCGTCGCCGAGGACGCCGATCTCGTCGACGTCGGCGAGTTGACAGAGCAACAACGCGATTTTCTCAACAGAAGTCGCGCCGACGGTCAGAGCAAAGGTGAGAACGTCTTCGGTTCGCAGTGTTGAGGAGTTGTTGTCTTCTGTTTTCCCGACTAGTAGCGGTAACCACGCTCGTGGGTTGATTATGTATTACAAACGCGCCGTCCATCCGTCTTCCCGCAGTCGACGTCATCAGCCCGGCAACAACTCGAGCATGTCGTCCTCCTCTAATCCCAGCGCCTCCGGCGTCTCGTCCCCGCGAACGGCATCGCCCTCGAACACGATCCTCACCTTATCCGACCCCAACGCCAGCGCCACTTCGGCCCACTCGTACCCGTCTCGCCACGCCTCGACGACGCGCGCGAACGTCTCGCGTTCGCCGACGCTTCGCGTAAACCTCTCCCCGTTCGGCGCTTGAAACACCACATTGATCCTGTTTCCGACGTCCACGCCCGCCCCGATCGCGTCCACATCGTCGTCATCATCTTGGTGATCGTCGTCGCCGTACTCGCGCACGTCGTCCTCGCTCTCGCTGTCGTCATCCACCGTCGTCGCCGTAGGCGCCGCCGGCCGATACGTCGGCTCGGGCGGTCGCGCCAACGTGTCGAAATCCGCCAATAACATCCTCGATCGCACTATCGCCATGCTCTCGCACCCATCCTCCTCCTCTCGATCCTCCTCTTCGAGCGGTTCGGCGTCGCGGTTCGGCGCCGGCGCGGCGGCGCCGCGACGCCGCTTCGCCGTCGTCTCATCATCATCCGCTCCCCCAGCCGATGTCGACGCCCTTCCGGCGTCACCGACCACGTGCCGATCGCGCACGACGTCACCTCCGTCGTCCTCGCGGTCGTCGTCTCGTGCGAACGCGACTCGCGTCCCCGTCGGCGTCCCGCGCACGTCGTCCCGGCGTTCACATTCGTCAGACGTCGCGAGTCCCCGCGTCTCATTCTCGTCGTCGTCGTCGCTCCACACCGCCTCCACCGCGTCGTCGGGACGCGCGAAGATGTCCTCTTCGTCGTCGTCGCTCGAATCGTCGTCCGGGGGGGGCATGACGCGAAGGGTGAGCGGTGATGTGACGACGCATTGAGGGCGGCTTTTAAACGCGCGAGGCAGCCGACGACGATTCGTGAGACAATGGATGTGATTACGGTCGTTTCTCTATCGGTCGCGCGCGCGTCGAACGTGTATCGCGTCGTGGTCGTGCTCATCGTGCGTCGTCATCGGTGGGTCGTCGACCGCCGAACGGATCCGCGACGTCTGACGTCGCGTCTTTTCGCCGCTCACCCGCCACCCGTCGCCGCCGACGCCGAGCTCGATAAAATGATCCCCACAATCATCCCGTACAGCGCCAACGCCTCGGCGAAGATCAAAATCAAAATCACCCCCACGAAGAGTTTCGGTTGTTGCGCGTTCGCTCGCACCCCGGCGTCGCCGACGATGCCGATGCACATGCCCGCGCTCAAGCCGCTCAACCCGCACGCCAACCCGCTTCCGAGGTGCGCGTACCCCTGATACAACGTGTACGACGTCGGATCGATGTTGGTGGAGATGACGACGGCGATGATGAGTCCATAAATCCCGAGCACACCGGCCATGACGACGGGGACGATGGACTTCATCACCAACTCGGGACGCATGACGCCCATGCTCGCGATGCCGACGCCGGATTTCGCCGTCCCGTACGCCGCGCCCATGCACGAAAACACCAAGGCGGAGGTGGCGCCCATGAACCCAAAAAAGGGCGCGATCTCATCGCTCGAGCTCATCGCGACGGTCGAGTCCGCGGTCGTCCGTCGAGTCCGTCACCGCGCGTCGTCTCGACGTCGAGCCACTCGCGCGAATCTGATGCTGATGCGAGACGCGCCCTCGGTCGGTCGCGTTCGGGTCGTCGGTGCGCCTCGGTCGGTCGGTGCGTCTCGATCGGTCGATCGCTCGGTCGATCGGTCGGTCGGTCGGTCGCGCGTCGGCGGTCGTCCGTCCGTCGCCGCGTCGAGGTCTGCGCCCGTGCGGTGCCGTTCGCGAACGAAACACGAGGTGGACGCGCGGTGGGGGGCATCAGGGTTTAGGCCCAACCCTACGTTTACATGACGTAGTCTATGTATCGCCCATAGTGTGGAGGTATCTCGGTTCCTACCGCGTTTTACCCGTATAGTAGACTGTATAAACCTAAGAACTCCTTTTACCTCCCGAAATAGGGTGTAGTCTAGGGTTGAGAGGTTCCGTCCCAACGACCGCACCGTCGTCCCGCACTCGATGGCGTCGCTCGTCGTCGTCTCTCGACGACGGGCGCGCGCGTCGATCGATGACGTCGCGCGTCGTCCGTGCGTCGACGTGCACGTCGCGCGAGACGTCGACGGTGACGGTGACGAGACGGATGACGACGATGACGTCGCGCGCGCGAATGCGAAGGATGATGACGCGTGGCGTTTCGTCATCGCGCGCGCGTCGTCGAGCGTCGAGGTGACGACGGAGACGACGTCGACGAGTGGACGCGCGGTATCGTCGCGACGCGCGCGCGTGATCGACGAGGAGGATGGGGAGGAGGCGTCGACGATGATGTGGACGACGACGCGCGCGGCGACTCCGGGAACGACGACGACGGCGTCGGCGCGAGGACGACGGGGACGCGTCACGCGCGAACGCGCGGACGACGGCGAGACGGTGACGTGGACGACGACGCACGCCGTGATAGGGATCGCGTGGACCAACGCCGGGGACGCGGTGGCGTGCGCGACGGACGATGGGGGCGCGTGCGTCGCGCGGGGGAGCGACGGAGGCTTCGTCTGGACGAGAGATGGGGACGGTGGGACGACGATGCGAAAGAGACGCGCGGTGCTCGTGTGCGCGGGAGACGATATGTTTTCAGAATCCGTCGCCGTGGTGTACGACGACGACGAGGAGTCAAGATGCGTCGTTCGCGTCGCGCACGCCGACGTCGAGACGCCAGACGACGCGTTGCGACATCCGGCGCGCGTGCACGCAGTGCGACGGCGAGGCGCCGCGCTCGCCACGCTCTGTCGAGACGGCGCGATCCGTCTGTGGATGCGAACGCGCGAACATCGAGGACCGATGCGGTTGACGCAGACGATTCAGACGCCGCGAGGCGGGGTGACGCCCGTCGTCGCGTTCGATTGGTTGGACGCCTCAGAGGCGAGGTACGATTATCTCTACGACTTTGCCATTGTCGGCGTCGACGGCGAGAGACGCGCGCACGTGTGGACGATATCGGACGTCGACGGCGGCGTGCACCCGTTGTGCGCGAGACGACCGGTGGTGACGCACCGCGGGTCGATGACGCTGGAGGGATGCGGATTCGGGAGGACGCGACCGCTGTCGTTTGACGATTACGTCGTCGCGCGCGCGTCGTTGACGAGACGACGAGACGACGCGCGCTTTGTCTTGGCATCAAGCGCGTTCGGGGTCGTCGCCGCGAGGACGAGACGGGATCGTCCGGATGCGTTGGAGGAGGTGTATCGCGTGAGTCTGCGCGGACACGCGGCGGACGTCGTCGACGCAAGGACGCATCCGACGATGGATATCCTCGTCACCGTCGACGCGGCAGGGACGACGTTGACGTGGAGTCGACGCGAAGAGACGGGGGAATTGGACGACGCGTGTCATCTCGACGCCGAGACGCGCGAGGCGATCGTACGAGAGGTGATGGATGAGAGAGAACGGAGCGCCGCCGCCGCCGCCGCGCGCGGTAGCGGTGGCGCGAGGTCGCTCGTCGAGGGTGAGAGACACGTCGAAACGTCGAGCGATGGTGAACGCGCGGCGTTCGTCGACGCCGACGGAGCGCTCGTCGTCGGTGTCGTCGTCGGTGATTCGCAACTCATCACCGAACGCGTCGAGACGCCGACGCGCGTCGACGCGTCGACGTCAACGAAGAGTGTCACGATGCGTTGGTTCGACGCCGGCGGTGGCGTTCACGTGCTCGCCGTCGCGGTTGGAACGGACGTTTCAATCTACGCGCCGTCGTCGTCGTTGTACGCGTCGACTGGGAAATGGTGGCGGCGCGTCGCGAGCGTCACCGTCACAGAACGCGCTAACGCGGTCGTGTCTGCGATGACGTGGAGCGCGTTCGGTGACGTCGTCTACGTCGTCATCGATCGCGAGATTTTTGTCGTGGGATTCGAGGATAAGAGCGTCGCCGCGGTCGCCGTCGCCGAATCTCGCGCGGCGCCGTCGTATCACCCGACGACGCTGACGGATTGGATGAAACGCGGTCGTGTCGATCGCGCGCGACGTTGCGTGCGCGCAATGTCGAAATATTTAGAGAGCAACGATGCGGACGGTTTACGCGCGTTTTCGCTCCCGAACGTCTTGCTCGACGCGAACGAGAAACCGAAGAAATCAATGCCAGCGAACACTTCAGCGCCGGCGCCGCCCGCAGTTCCGGAATTTGATATGTCCGCGTTTGGGTCGTTCGGTGGAGGTATGCCGGCGACGCCCGCGCCGGCGACGTTTTCGTTCGGTTCAGACGCAATCGAAACGGCGACGTCGTTGTCGCCATCTGCGACGCGAGACGTGCGGCGCGCCGCCGACTCGGAAGACGACGCGTTTGGTTCCGCTGAGGCGGAAGCCGTTGCCGAACTCGTGAGCGCGCGCGCGGATCGGTTATCTCTCACACCGTCGGAACGCGTCGAACTACTCGGTGTCATCGACGCCCTGAGACGTGTCGACGAACGCGGCTCGTCGTCCTCGACGATGGACGATGCGGGACGTCGAGTCGCGGCGTCCTTCGTCGCGGGACACTCGAGACGCGGCGCTGGTGCCGGCGACGCGGCGCGCGGTCGCGACGCGTGTTGGGCGATGCTGAGCGACACAAAGAGAGAGTTGTTGGACCACCTCCTCGGCGACGCGGCGAGCGGCGTCGATTGGTCCACGGTGAAACGTCTCGGCACGCCGTTATGGATGGATGACGACGACCAATTGCGCGAATTGATTGAAAAATGCGCCAAGGGTGAATTCGCGAGGACAAAGAACGCCGACGATTGCGCCTTGTTTTTCATCGTCGTCGATCGCGTCAAAGTCCTCGCCGGTCTGTACAAGGCGACACAAAACAAACCTCTGTACGAGTTTATGTGTCGAGATTTCTCTGAAACTCGTCACCGCGAGGCGGCGTTGAAGAACGCATACGCATTGCTCTCGAAGCATCGTTACGTCTTCGCGGCGGCGTTTTTCATTCTTGGAGGACGAGCGCTCGACGCGGCCTCAATCGTGTGGAAACACGAGCGCGACGTGCACTTGACGCTCATCATCGCGCGTTTGGCCGCCAGCCATCGCGACGGCGCGTCGGTTCACTCGTCACCGCATGGACATTTGAACCAGGACGCCATCGTCACGCTCGAACGAGACGTCGTCCCGTCGACGACGGATACGTGGACGCTCGCCGCCGTGCACTGGATTACCGGTCGACGAGACGCGTTTTTGGATTGCGTGACGACGTTGATGGACGACGCGAGAGACGTCGACGCGGCGGATCTCTTGACGCGCATCATCGAGCACCGCGCCGCCGCCGCCGCCGACGCAGAGTGGACGTCCCGGGCGAGAGACGCGTTGCGTCGCGCATCACCGCGATTGGCGCATTCGCTGCGAGCGCTCGGCGCGCCGGTCGCCGCGCTCGAACGCGCGGCGTCTTCATCGGCGTGGACGTTACCGCGCGCCGACGTCGCGAGACTCGCTGTCGCCGCGCTCAAGGGCGACGACACCGACGACGATTCCATCGATACCCTCGCTCGAGACCCGTACAACGTCGACGCCGACGTTCTTCGAGCGTCTCTCTCTCGAAGAGCGCGCGTCGAGACGTTTGAAGGATTTCCGCGCGCTTGCGCGCGAAGCGCGCACCGTTCGCCGCCGCCGCCGCTGCCGCCGCCGCAGACACCGACGCCCGGCGTGAAAACGCACGCGCGCGCACCGAGCGCGCTTCCGGCGGAGATTCGCACCGTGCGCATTCCTCGCGTTCCGTCGGCCAAGGACATCGCCTCGGGATCGCCGACGGAGAAAGTGGCGTCGGCGAGAAGCGCGTTTAGTAAACTGCGCAAAATCGCGGTGAAAACGAAAACGCGCGTCGGGGACGATTCACCTCGAGTGGATGATTCCCCGAGATCAGCCACCGCGTTCGATGACGTCAACGAAGGCGATCGTCGCGTGTTTCGAACCCCCGTCGACGTCGCGTCGCTTCGAAACGATGGATTTTACGACTTTTGTTTCAATCACGAGATTCCGTACGAGTTGGCGTGCGCGAGCGTGCGCCAGGGATTATCCGTAGTGAATCTGCGCGCGCTGAACGACGACGAAAAAGAATCAGACAAGGACGCGTGGGCGTTACTCTTGCGCGCGCAACCGCCGGCGGCGGGGTTTAAATCCTTCTCCAACGCGTGGCTGCACACCGACGAGAGCGAACCGCCGTCGCCGACGACACCGCACGCGGGGCACCACGTGCGCGAACACGAGTGGGCGACGCACGCGGGTTTAGACATGACGTCGCTCACGGGCATCATTCCGCAATCGCCGAGCGATGTCGTGGGACGAAACCGAACGGTGATCAAGCGCGAACCGGCGAACGACGTGGTGGCGAGAAGCGTCGCCGCGCACCCGTCTCGAAGTTTCTTCGCCGTCGGGACATCCTTCGGAGGCGTGCAACTGTGGGATTTCCACGGCGCGAATGCCGAACACGCCGCCGCCGTGTTTTCGCTCGGTGGTAAAAAGTCAACGTCTGGGACTGGGGCGAGCACGCGCGCGCTCGCGTGGTCTCCGCACGGCGCGCGTCTGGCGGCGTGCACGTCGGACGGGAGGGTCACCCTGTGGCTCGGCGACGCCCCCGACGTGGAACCCGCGGCGAGTAAGCCGTGTGGATTCACCAACACAAAGACGGAGGACGTCTTATTCTTATCCACGAACGTCATGGCGATCGCGAGTTCCACCGGTTCGTCGTCGTCGACGCCGCCCGAGAGCGTCGCGCTCTGGGACGCGCTGCAACCGGCGCGCGCCAATCTGGGCGTCATTCGCGCGCACGCCGGCGGATGCACCGCCCTGGCCCAGCTCTCGTCCCTGGCTGCCCCGTACGGCGTCCCGTGGCCGTTCCTTCTCACCGGAGGCTACGACGGCAGTGTCGCCGCGCACGATTTACGCATGCTCGGCGGCGACGCCGACGCCACCGTCCTCTGGCGCGCGCCTCCGCGCCAAGACGCCGCCTCCGTCACCTCCATCGCCGCCATGCACCGCGACGTCGAACCTCTCGTCGTCACCGGCGATCTCTACGGCAATCTCACCGCCCACGCCGCCCTCGACGGTACCATCCTACGACGCGTCACCGCCGCCCACGCACCACAAAAATTCCTCACGCCTCGCGGCGGCGGCGCGCTCGCCTCGCTCGGTGTCTCCAAAATCCTCCCGCTCCACGACGGCGTCCTCACCGCCGGCGGCGACGGCGTCGTCCGATGTTTCCGCCTCACCAAACCCACCGCCGCCTTCCAGTAAAACACGCACAGTAGAAGTAGAAGTAGTCTCATTGACCGTAAGACGAGCGTACACGCGCGTCGTACGACCGAGCGTCCCGCGCGTCCCGCGCGTCCCGAACCGGCGATTTTCGAGCCCACTTTCTCAAAATCCACCCCACTCATCGATGAGACGCGACCGGTGAAATTGCGATACATCGGCGATCACAAAAAAAGAAACCATCCATCGAGGACGAGGTCGTCTCTCGTCGTCACACCGCGGCGACTGCATTCGAAGCGAACATGTCCGCGGCGACGACGGGCGCGAAGATGGGCACGGCGTACTGGCGCATCGCCGGTATGAGCTATCTCAAGTACGCCAACGCGTGCGGAGAGATCGTGCGACAGAGCCTCAAGGAACCGTTCCTGGCGCAGGTGCGTGACGACGACGACGGGCGCGCGGGCGATCGATACGAAATGAGCGATCGACGTGGGCGCGGGACGCGACGACGATGACTGACGGTGAACGACGCGCGACGCAGGCGAAAGCGCGAGAGACGGTGTATTACAAGATGACCAAATACGCCGAGGGGAAACCCGGACAAGCCGGTGCGTGAGAGAGACGCGCGCGCGCGGGACGATGAGCTAGGGTCGACGCGCGGGACGGGCGGGACGGGCACGCGGGGACGCGCGATGTGCGCGCGGACGTGCGTCGCGGTGTGTGCGTGTGTGTGTGTGTGTGTACTTTTTCGTTTCACGGTGTACTGACGCTCGGTTTTCATGTTTCGTTCGCGTGCGCAGTGATCACCGAGGTGACGCCCAAGTGAATCGGCGAGCGCGCGCTCGCCCGAGTCTGATAAAACCTTGTAATGTGTAGTTGGCAACTTTAGATATCCACCGTCGCGTCGTGTGAAATCGCTATATATTCGTAGTACTACAAGCGCGCGTCTCTCTCGAGTTCGATCACTGCGTCGTCTCGGTGCGTTTGCAGCTCTGAAACGCGTCAGCGAGCGTCTGGCACCGCTGCAAGTCGTCGGCGTTTTCGCTCACGCACTGTCCGAACGCCTTGGCCGCGGCTTCGCACGGGTTCACCGCCGCGCGAGATTCTGCGCTCGGCGCCGTCTCCGTGGCGTATCCACCGCCACCGCCCGAGCCACCGAGGATGGAGGCGGTGGCCGCGCGACCGAGAGAACTTCCGACCCCCCAGCCGAAGCCTTGGTAGATCATCCCGGCGAGCCCGCCGACGAGCGAGCCGCCGGATTGTTGCTGCGAGCGCGCGGGGGGCGGGGCGCCTCCGAATCGTGCGGACGGACGGGGCGGGGGCGCGGAGCGACGACGTCCCATGGTTGGTGCGAGTCGCGAACTGTGGTTTGCGGGCGGGGCGCGAACGCGGGACAACGCGGGACAGGCGGCGGCGCGGGAAAGAATGTATTAAAACGCACGCGCGTTTCGTGGAGATCTACGCGAGAGGTTGCGCGAGGTTTTGAGTGAAACCGTCGTCGTTGGTGAAGGATGGGAAATCGTTCGAGACGTCGTCGTCGACGTCTTCGATTCCGGAACTAAATTCAACCTCAAAGGTTCGCGGCGTCGTGTCGGCGGCGGTGGTGACGGAGATTAATTCCGTGGTTTCGTCGTAGTCGAACGTCACGGTGTCTCCCGCGCACGCGAAACCGTCGAGCATGCACTCGGCGAGATTGTTTTCCAGTAAGCCTCGCACGCATCGGCGCATCGGTCTGGCGCCGAATCGCGGAGAAAATCCATTCGCGTAGAGCAAATTCTTGTACGCGTCGCCAAAGTTCAAAGAGATGCCCTTGTCGAGCGCGCGTTTGGACACGGACTCGAGCATGAGATCGGCGATGTCGCTCACCTCGGTGCGTTCGAGCGGCTTGAAGATGATGATCTCGTCGAGACGGTTCAAGAATTCAGGTCTGTACTCTTTGCCGAGCTCGCGCTTGACTTGCGCCTGAAGCTTTTTGTACTTTTCTCCCTCGTCCCCTTGGCCCGTCATGGACTCTAAAATCTCTCGACTGCCGATGTTGCTCGTCATGACGAGCATGGCGTTGGTGAAATCTACGGTTCTACCCTTACTATCGGTCAAACGACCGTCCTCTAAGACTTGAAGCAAAATGTTAAATACGTCTGGATGCGCCTTCTCGATTTCGTCGAGGAGGATGAGCGAGTGCGGATTCGTGCGCACAGCCTCGGTGAGTTGGCCACCCTCACCGAATCCGACGTACCCAGGAGGTGGTCCGATCAATCGACTCACCGAGTGTGATTCCATGTACTCGCTCATGTCGATGCGCACCATCGCCTTTTCGGCTCCAAAGTACGTCTGCGCGACAGCCTTGGCGAGCTCCGTTTTACCGACGCCGGTGGGACCGCTGAAAATGATGCTCGCCACCGGCTTGGACGCGTCCGCTAAACCGGCTCTCGCGCGGCGAATGGCCTGCGAGATCGATCGCACGGCTTCAACTTGGCCGATGACGCGCTTACCGAGCTCTTGCTCAAAATTCATCAAGCTCAGCGATTCGTCTGCGCTGAGTTGTTGCACTGGAACACCCGTCCATTGCGCGACGACTTCGGTGACGTGCGTCTCGTCGACCGTCGTCACGTCGCCCGGCATCAATTGTACGAGCGCACCGGCCTCGTCGATGACGTCGATCGCCTTATCCGGCAAGAATCGATCGTTGATGTACCGCGTGGAGAGCGCCACGGCGGCGCGCAGCGCGTCATCCGTAAAGGACACGCCGTGATGCTCCTGATACGTCTCCTTGAGTCCTCGCAAAATCGTGAGCGATTGTTCAGGACTGGGCTCGACGACACGCACGGGTTGAAATCGACGCTCCAGCGCCGCGTCCTTTTCGATGTGCTTTCTATACTCGTCGATGGTTGTCGCTCCGATGCACTGCAACTCTCCTCTGGCCAGCGCCGGTTTCATCAAGTTCCCGGCGTCGAGCCCGCCGTCCTCTCCGGTGCCACCGGCGCCGACGAGCATGTGAATCTCATCGATGAATAAGATGATGTCGCCCGCTTGCTTGACTTCGTCCATGATGTTTTTCATCTTTTCCTCGAATTCTCCTCTGTACTTTGTGTCGGCGAGCAACAATCCGATTTGTAAACTCACGACGCGCTTCTCCTTCAATCCCTCCGGCACCTCGCCCTTACTTATGAGCATCGCCAATCCCTCCGCGATGGCCGTCTTCCCGACCCCGGGCTCACCCACCAGGCACGGATTCGACTTGCGTCTTCGAACCAAGATGCGCATGACGCGCGTCACCTCCTCGTCCCGACCGAGCACGGGATCCAATTTCCCTTCGCACGCCTCCGCCGTGAGATCGATCGAACACTCCGCCAGCGTCTGCTTCTTCGCCTTTCGATTCTTCTTCCCAGCCCCGACGAGTTCTCGCTCGTTCGCGCCCGTTATTTCCTTTCGCATCACCTTGACGTCCACCTCCAAATCTCGCATCGTCTCCGCCGCGCCGCACGTCGCGTCGTCGATCATCGCCAACGCCAGCTCTTTACTCCCGACCTCGCTCGCGCTTCCGCTCGCCCGTTCGAACACTCGTTTCAATTCATCCCGCAGCGGGAGCAATCCCTCCACCGAGGGCTTATTAAACGGATTCATGAGCTCCAACTCGCTCACGCCCGCGCGTTCGCCCAACGCGCGCCTCGTTGACTCCTCCGTCACCCCGCACTTGTGTAATGCCTTGGACGTGCGATCTCGCGCGCGCGTCAGCGCGAGCAGGACGTGCTCGGAGCCGAGTTCGGAACTGCGCAATTTCTTCGCCTGGTCCATGGCGTCCTTGACGGCGACGACGGCGTCCCCATCGAATGTTTCGAAAAATCCCGCCCTCGTGACGGTTCGTTCGCGCGTCGCTGGACGCGCGCGTTGGAGGCGACACGCGGTGTGGGAAGCGCGGTGGATGCAAACGTATCGCTCGACGCGCGCGGAGGCGGCGAGCGACGCGCGGGCGTCGGCCGTCGCGCGCATGATGGGCCGCGAGTCGCGCGCTCGAGACTGACGTCACAAAAAGGCTTCAGGCTCGAGTCGACGCGCGACATGGACCGACCGTCGTGCTCGGCGACGCTCGATCGCGATAGCGGCGTCGCGGTGCTTACCATGTCGCGCGCGACGCGTTCGAACGCCATCGACGCGCGCATGTGGCAGGATTTGCGCGAGTGCATTTCTTTCATCGCTCGAGCGTCCCCGCGCGCGGTCGTCGTTCGCGGCGATGGAAAGAATTTTTGCGCCGGCATCGACGTGAGCGATCCAAAGACGTTGTTTTCGACGCTCGGTGACGTCGGGGCGTCGTGCGAGGGACGGCGGAGGGAGGCGTTGGCGAGACACATTCGGTCGCTGCAAGATGTTTTTACCGCGCTGGAGACAGAAATAGAGGCACCGGTGATTGCGTGCGTGCGCGGAGCGTGTTACGGCGCGGGCGTTGATTTAATCACGGCGTGTACAATTCGGTTGTGCGGAAGAGACGCGCGGTTTTGCGTCAAGGAGGTGGATGTGGGGATTACGGCGGACGTCGGCACGCTGCAAAGGCTGCCGCCCATAGTCGGCTTCGGTTGCGCAAACGAGCTCGCGTTGACGGCGAGAGTGATCGACGCCGAGGAGGCGAAGAGGATAGGACTCGTATCCGAGGTGTGTGAGGACGTCGAAGCGAGGGCGATGGCGTTGGCGATGATGTTGGCGTCGAAATCGCCGCTCGCGGTGCGAGGTACGAAGAGAGTGTTGCTTCGCGCGAGAGACGAGCCGGACGTCGCGAGAGGGTTGAATTACGTCGCTACGCACAACGCGGCGGTGTTAATGAGCGATGATTTGAACGAAAGCCTCAAGGCGCGTTTCGAGAAACGCGCGCCCGTGTATTCTAAGCTCTAGGCTACTTTGTCACAATATCTCTGCTAGTTTTCTAACCGACTCGCTCGCGTTCGTCGCACTCCGTGTCTCCGCGCGACGTTCGCGTCTCAACCTCGATGAATGAACGACGACAAAACGGGTGTTACCGTCACGAGGGTGGCGCGTACCAACCTCCATCCACGGGTAACATCGCCCCGGGGCCGTTAAAACTCGCCGTCGCCGGATCTCGCACCAAATCGAACGCCAACAACTCCAAATCGTCATCCACGTACACCCTCCCGTCGCTTCGCGTCTCTAACCCGCTCCACGATCGCGTGGACACCCCTAAAACCTCCCCTCGCGCGTACATCGCTCTCACCTTTCTGCCGGCGGCCGTCTCCACCATCACCTCGAGGTATCCGAAGAGCGTCTTTCCTTCGTCGTCCCAATACATCTGCGTCACGCGATGCGACGCCTCGCTCGCGCGCACGTCGCGAAACAACGATTCCTCCGCCTCGCTCGGGTGTTCCAACCGTCCGTACGCCCGCCCCTCGCGCACCGCGCCGGCGTCGTACGCCGCCACCTCGCGTTGTAAGATTGATTTCGGATAGATGCGCTGATTTCTGTTGACGCGATCCGCCCTCGCGAGGAGTCCGTGGAGGATCAACCGACCATCGTTCGCGTCGAGCGAGCGCGTGAAACGCTCGACGCGTCGCTCGCGCTCGATCTCGGCCTCGTCCGCGAGCACGCGCTCCACGGTGTGCACGGACACGCAGACGCCCATCGAAAAGTGAAGTCGGGAAGAGCGCGGCGGCGAGGCGGCCGCACACGTCGACGCGAGCGAAAGACGCGAGAGACGCGAGTGCAAGACGCGAGAGACGCGCGCGCATCGTTCGGACGCGCGAGAGAGATGTCGGCGCTGGAGGCGATCGTATACGAGCGCGGGGCGCTCAAGTTGCTCGATCAGCTCAAACTCCCGCTGGAGACGACGTACGTCGACATCGAGGATTGCGACGCGTGTTGGCGAGCGATCAAGGATATGAACGTGCGCGGTGCGCCGGCGATCGCTATCGCGGCGGCGTTGGCGCTGGCGGTGGAGCTGGAGAAGAAAAAGGGCGAGCTCTCAACGTGCGAGGCGGCGGAGGCGTTCGTGCACGAACGGTTCGATCACATGTACACGTCGAGACCGACGGCGGTGAATCTTGGAGAGGCGAGAAAGAGAATTAAATCGTTGGCGACGTCCCTGAAGGCGAACGGGGACGCGGGAGCGATGATTGACGGAGTGATTGAGGCGTGCGAGGCGATGTTGGCGGAGGATGTGGCGTCGTGCAGAGCCATCGGAGCGAAAGGGGCGGAGGCTCTGTTGAGAGCGGTGAACGCGAAGGATGGACAAAAAATTAAAGTCATGACGTGTTGTAACACGGGATCGCTCGCCACCGCGGGATACGGGACGGCGTTGGGGGTGATTCGCGCACTTTGGGAAACGGGCCGTCTCGAACGCGCGTACTGCTTGGAGACTCGTCCGTACAATCAAGGCTCGCGTTTGACGGCGTACGAGCTTGTGTACGAAAAAATTCCGGGCACTTTGATTTGCGATAACATGGCAGCAGCGCTCATGGCGCGCGGAGACGTCGACGCGATCGTCGTGGGTGCGGACAGAGTCGCTGCGAACGGCGACTTTGCCAACAAGATTGGCACGTATTCGCTCGCGGTGAACGCAAAACACCACGGTGTTCCCATGTTCACAGCCGCACCGGTGACGACGCTCGATCCAGAGACCTCAACCGGGGCCGATATTCACATCGAGGAGCGACCGGGGGAGGAGGTGACGCATTCGCTCGGTCGTCGCGTCGCGGCGGAGGGCATCGACGTGTGGAATCCATCCTTCGACGTCACGCCCGCTGCCCTGCTCGCCGGCGTCATCACCGAACACGGCGTCATCGAAAAGAACGTCAGCGGTGTCTTCCCCGTCGCTGAGTTCGTCGCGAAGGCAAAGAACGGGGAACTCCAGGCGGCCAAGCCCTCGGGTCCGCCGGGATTCATCGCCCTCGACTGCGAAACCGTTCTCGATTATGCAGCGTCCAAGGATAACGTCGCCGCCGTTCTGGGCGGCGCGTCCACGCGAAGCGCGTGGTCCGCGAAAGAAATCGGTGATGGAAACATCAATTTCGTTTACATCATCACCGGCACCTCTGCCGATAAATCCGTCATCGTCAAGCAAGGCTTGCCCTTCGTGCGATGCGTCGGCGAGAGCTGGCCGCTGACGCAAGAACGCGTGCGGTACGAAGCCGAGGCGCTCATCCAGGCGCATAAATACTGTCCAGCGCACGTGCCCGAGGTGTACGTCTACGATCCGACGATGGCGACAATCGTGATGCAATACCTCGAGCCCCCACACATCATCCTGCGAGGCGGGATTATCGAAGGAAAGTTGTATCCGAAATTAGCCGAACACGTCGGCGAGTACTTGGCGACGACGCTCTACAAATCGTCCGCCCTCTGCGTGGGCGGCGCCGCGCTTCGTCGCGCACGCCAGGCGTTCGGACAAAATGAAGACATGTGTGAACTCACCGAACAGGTCATCTTCACGGAACCGTACGGGAAGGCGGACAACAATCACTGGACGACGCCGCAACTCGACGACGTAGTGGGGCAGATTCAATCCGACGCCGCTCTCAAGCGCGCCATCAACGCGTTGAAGGAAAAGTTCATGACCGAAGGTCAAGCGCTGTTGCACGGTGATTTACACACAGGATCGTTGATGTGCACCGAGACGACGACGTTCGCCATCGATAACGAATTCGCCTTTTACGGACCGATGGGATTCGACGTCGGAGCGTTTTTGGCCAACTTGTTGCTCGCGTACTTTTCGCAGCGCGGTTGGGCCGAGTGCAAGGGTGAAGATCGCGGCGCGCAGCGCGCGTGGCTGTTGGACACGTTCACGTCGACGTGGAACGTCTTCGAGAAGCGTTTCTTGGAGCAATGGAACGAACAAGGTGTGCGAGACGACTGCGGAGGATTGTCGCCGGCTATTTTATACGGCGCGGGCGTAGACGACGGAGTGAACGCTTTAAAGGCGCTTCAAGAGGCGTACATGAAACAGATTTGGGAAGATAGTCTAGGATTCGCGGGTGCGAAAATGATTCGTCGCATCATCGGCATCGCGCACGTGGCCGATCTCGATAAAATTCCAGACGCTGACGTTCGAGCGCGATGCGAACGTGCGGCGCTCACGTGCGGACGCGAGCTCATGCTCAACGCGAAGACGCTCACGCCGGCGTCCATCGTGAACGTCATCACGAGCCAGGAACTTTGAATTTGCAGTGTAGTGTGAAAGAGCAAAATTACAACAAATTTAAAGCGTGCTGTGTTATGAGTAATAGTAGTAACTTCGCTAACCGCTCACCGAGTCTTGCGTTTTTGATCGAGCCATCGAGACGCGGCTGATTTTTGCGAATCGCGCAACGGAGAGTTGACCTCGACTTTCGGTCCGTACGCGATGTGCGAGCGCGTGATCTCCATCAAACCGAACGTAGATATCGGTACAAATGATATTTTACCTCGATCGCGGGTCGCAGCGTCCGCGAATTCAGCCTCGATCTGTCGGTAAATCTGCGTCCGCGTCCTTGGATTGGCAGCATTGACGAAGTCGATGACGATGATGCCTGAAATGTTCCGTCTGCGTATTTCGTGCGCGGCGGTGCGTGCGGCGAGCACGTTGATCTCGGCCACGCTCATGCGACATGATCCGGTGTTGACGTCGATCGCCGTCAGGGCCTCGGTCGCCTGAATGACGAGTTGGGCCGACGACGTACCCGGAATCGAAACGCGCTCCGGAAACGTAAATGCGCGCTGCATCAACCTGTTCATTTTTGAATTTTCTTCAGTTCGCACCCTCGTGCTCATGTCCTCCATGTCTGCACGGAAATTCGACACGCTCTTCTCGATCGCGCTGAGGGATTCAGATCTCAAGTCGCTCGGCACGACGACGCTCGACACGTTCAAAGAGCACAGTTCGCGAAGCACCATACCCCTGAAATTCGTGTTGTCGCGCCACATCAGGCGAGGTACGAGTGGCGTCTTACGCGCGCGAGCCTTTTCGATGGACTTCACCGCGCTGATGCACATCAGCCGCCATTGATTGGATAACTCACGTATCTCGTTTTCCAAGGATTCGCGCGGCGCGTTCATGCTTGCCGAGCGCATGATGACGTGAGCGCCGCCGCCGTGAAATCCTTGCGAACGCGCCACTCGTTTCGAACCCGATGATCGCCAAATGTTTCGCAAAAACGATTCCCCCCACAGCGCGAGCGTTTCGCGCGTCACTACGCTCAGTTTTTTACTCGCGTGCGCGGTGACGCCGTGCGAAGTTCCCTTGAAGACGGTGTATCTTCCAGTTAGGCTCGGTTCCGCCGTCGCGATGGCGCCCTTGTGCTCGCGAGAATCGCGAATAATCTCCACGATGACGGAATCGCCTACATTGTACATCCCGTACGCCCCCCTGCCCGATCGCGCGAGTTGTTCGTTCACCACTACGTCCTCGTCGAATGACGACGATGGTTTGCACGAAACTTCGGCGACGGCATCCGTCGATCCCTGTCTCGACCACCACGCCGCGGGCGTCGCCAGCCCATCCCTCAGCAAGACCGTCTTTGTGTACTTGCCGTTCTTCATCTCCACGCCCACGAGGAGCGAATTCATGTTGGGAACTTTGGCGATGACGGTGCCCAAGTAGACGTCGCCAACGAGCAACGCATGCTCGCCATCATCTGAATTGTTATTCTCCAAAACCTCCACCACCTCTCCATCTTCGGTCACCACGGCGCAATCGTCAGTGGGGAACCAAATCTCACTCTTGACCGGTCTCTCGTCTCGCCCTCGCAGACATTTGCTCGCACCGCCGGTAAAGTATTGTAAAACGCGCTTATCCGTCGGTTCATTCAAGCGCACGCTCTCCGTGAGCGACGGCATGCCAGTCTTCGGTTCCGTCGACCAATCGTCCATGACTTCCACCATAAAGGCGTGACTGGGCACTCGAAGTGCGCTCGTCCCGCTTCTCCAGGCGTACACTGGCCCCACGGGGTCGCTCACCTCGTCGACGACGGCGAAGTTGTACTCGCACACAAAACTCTCCTCACCCACGATGCGACTCGCCGGCACCTCCACGCACACCGTCGCACTCCACCAATCGTCCCCTTCCGGCGCGCACCGCACACCCGCGCTCAAGACTTGCCACGAACCCAACTCCGGAATCGATCCGGCGAGAACGACGCGCTGCCCAAATTTCGTCCGTTTGCGCACTCGAAACGTCGTCACGCACCGTCCCGGCGTCCCGACCAGAGCGAAGACGCCCTCATCGCGTCGTCCGTGCGTCGCCGGCGCCTTCACCGCCTCACCCTCTGTCGCCTCGGCGTCCATCAACATCGAGTAGACGTCCATCTCGCTCTCGCGCGCGCTCGTCGACGCCGTCGCGTCTCCTTCGCCGACGTCCAGAATATCTTCTTCTCGATCGCGCGCCGTTCGATCCTCGACCGCCCGCACACCCTGCCCGCGTCGCGCCCGCGCGAGCGCGCGCACATCCCGCGCGCGTCCTCCGCCTCCAAGCCTCGCCCCAGCGCGCGACACGCGCGTCGTCGACGGATACATCACCGCCAGCGCCATCTTCAATCAACCAACCGACGAGACGCGCGGACGCGCGCGCGACGCCACCGAGACCCACCGAACCTCGCGGACGCCACCGAACCGACGCGCGCGCTGTCGTCGGTCGACGTCCCGCGCCCCGCGCCGTCTCGCGTCGATCGCCGTCGCCGTCGTCGCGCTCTGCGGCGTCGAGCGCGAATTCGCGCGGCGTCGTGATGATCCGACCGACAGCCGTGGCGTCACTGTGCGTCGCCCGAGCGCGCGCGCGACGGTGGTGACGAGCGGCCTCGAGCGCGACGAGGAGCGCGTACGGTCGGTCGATCACGCGCGAGACGCGCGAGCGAGCGCGAGCGCGCGTGGACGCGCGCGATGGGGTGCGCGGGTTCGAAAACGACGGTGGGAGAAGATGGCGCGCGCGCGCCGTTCAGCGCGAGCGATGAGGCGGCGAAACCGCGCGCGAGCGATGAGGCGACGCCCATCGTCGATGTCGCGCGCGCGGAGGTGACGGAGACGCCGGAGAAGACGCCGGAGAAGACGCCGGTGACGACGGAAGATGTCCCCGCTGAGGTTGACGCCGCGGAAGACGAACCCGTCGTCGACGGAACGTACGTCGTGAGTCGCGCGATGCGCGATGATTCGGCGAGAGAGATGATCGAAAACGACGCGGCATACGCGGAGACGACGACGGAGGCGATGAACGCGGCATCCAAGCGAGTGCGAGAGCGTTGGGGGACGACGGTGGCGACGGGGGCCGAGTGGCGGTTTTGGACGCAAGAGGAGACGACGGTGAGCGCGCTCACGGAGTCTCTGCGAGGCGCCAAAGTGAGTGACGTCGAAACGGATCTGTCGGTAATGATATGCGCGCACGACGCGCTCGAGTCGGCGGTCGGCGTATGGAGAGAGGGCGAGGCGCGCGTGGTGGCCAAGCCGCGTGTCTTCGCGGTGGACTTGTACCTGTCCATCGACGGCGAGGTGTTCGAGGACGGATACGTGTGCGCGGGCGAACCGGACGTCGATCGTAAGGCGGCGATCGAGGCCGGTCTCGACGCGGCGGGATTGGAGGGTGCTGAGGAACGCGAGGCGGCGAGGCGCGCGCTGGAGAAGGCGCGTGAGGGCGGCGCCAAGCCGTGGTGCACGTTGATCGGATCCAACTTTTCTGCCGGGAATCACTTCGTACACTTGCCTTTGATGGCTGCATATCTCGACGGCGCCATCTTAGATCCGTATTCCAAGGCGTACGCGCACGCGCTCATGTGGCGGTGGGCTGACGCGTGCAAGCGCGTCGGTGCGGGCGAGCACCAGGTGACCCTTCGATGCGCCCCGCTCGGCATCTTCGTGCCGGAGTCGAATGCGTGCACGTTCATTGGCACCATAGACGACGCGCGCGCGCGTCCGGAAGGATTCAAGGCGTTCTTGGACGAGCTCAGAAAAGAATACGAGACGTCGCCGAACGCGCCGGGCATGAGCGTGACGTTTTCGCTGACGCTTCGCGACGAACACTGCAAGGGTGATAAAGTGGAGCGCCACGCGCAAGAGTGGGCGGTCGATTGGCCGACCGATGAAATCGCAGAGTGCTACACCACCGCGTTCGAGTTGGCGAACACCGGCGCGCCGGGCAAGATGGCCGCCGCGATGGTTCCGGGAGCCGTGTGCTGCCACGTCGTGTTGCCGTCGACCGAAGGACAGAGCGGCATCGCCGAGGTGCGAAACAAGCGCGGTGACGTCATCTACCACGAGTTCCACGCCTGGGGATTGTTCAAAGGACTAGATGGTCAACCGGAAGCGCGAACCGGCGCTCAAATCAAATTCCGTTGCGTGCAAGAAGTGAACGAGTCCGGCGAAGCCAAGGGTCCGTGGGTCGCGAAAGACTACGACCCGAGACCGTGCAACGGATTGATGCTGAAGAACAAGCACATCGATCTCGCCATTAAGCGAGACGACGCTCGAATTAAGATCTCGGGAGGGGTGAACTAACTCGGATTTGTTACACAACTTCTTCTTACAAAATCACAATCACGATCATTTCTGGTTTTCCGTCGAGCCATACGAGTCGTCTTTAAACTCAGCAAAGAGCCAATCTTCGTATTGTTTCGACTTTGTTCCCGAACCATACAACATGACGGCGTTCACGATCACAGTGGCGATGCCCAGAAACGCCACGCCCGCGCCAACCGTCGTCGAAAGCGCGAGGAGATCAAACTTTCGGCCGACGCCCGTCACCTCGAAACGGATTCTCGGCCCGTACCCCTTTACCAGCAACCGCACATCCTTACTTCCGTGGATTTGATCGTACGTCACCCCGGGAAGGGACGCGGGCTCGCCGACGTTGTGCCCGGAGACCCATCGAATGTTGTACCCTTTCGACAGCGTGTTCTGCTTCGTGTTCACCACCTGTCGAGTGACGTACGGCGTCTCCGGCGCGCACGCCTCGATGCCTCGGTCGAGATTACAATCGAACGGAATATCCATGCGCGCATCCCAACCTTTAGCCGCAATCTCTTTGACGCTCTTCCCGCCGCTCGCGAGCAAGTCCTCTATGGTGAACAAATTCCAACCGGGCGTCGGTTTGGTTCCATTCAGGTTGGTCCAGAGCAAATTCCCGTCGCCCTCCGGATTTTTAATCCCGGGAAACTCGACGCTGATTCGCAAAAACACGGTGAAATTCCCGACGTTTTCCACAAACTGCACTTTATCCTCCTCGGGCTCTCCCGGACACCAACCGGAAATTTCGCACCGCTTCGTCTCTCGTCCCTCGGAATCCTTCCCCGCGCTCAGACACTTCCCCGTCATCACCCCGCTCGCGCTTATCGCGCCCTCCACGCACACGTTGTCATCCTCCGTGCACACCTCGTCCCCATCCTGTCCCGCACACGTCCCTCTCGCCTGCAGCGTCGTCGCCAACGCCGTCGCCACGAAGAAACCGCTCGGTTCATACGTCACCAAATCATTCGCATCGTACACCGTCGCCGCCCCCGTCACCGCGTCTCGCACGACCGCCTGCCCCTTCACTTTGATTCCGATGTTCCCGTTCACGTTCGATCGCATCTGGTACCCGCGCTTGGCGTAGACGAGGTACGCGACGATGTACGCCAGGACGATTCCAACGAGCGCGTTGTACAGCGCGCCGAGTCGCCACGACCGTATCACCACCTGCTTGTGCGTCGTGTACGTCCCGAACGACATGACGCGCGCGTTCGGTCTCTGCGTCTCCTCCCTCGCGCCTCGCGCGATGACTCGATACGTCGCACGGCGCGCGGCGGCGTCTCCGGGCGCGCGAACACTAAAAAAACGATTTTTCCTTCGAGCTCGACGCGCCGCGTCGACACATCGGAGCGACCGGTGACGCCCGCGCGATGGTGACGCCCGCGCGAACGCCGACGATGCGACGAGGTGGAGGCGATGGTGTCGGTGACGACGCGCGCGCGGTGGACGCGAGCTCGCTCGTCGCGCTCGGGGCGTTGGCGCTCTCCAACCTGGCGCTCGTGATCTTGGGACTCGTGCTCGCGATTTTGGGCACGAGGGACGGAGGAAGCGGCGTCGCGGCCGTGTTCGCGCACGGTGGGCTGAATGATTCGTTGTTTGAAGATCCGGGGACGTCGGCGGCGGTGATGGGGATGCTGATGATGGTGCTCGCGGGGTTCGGATTGTTTGGGCTGTATAGGAGGCACAAGACGGTTTTGTTGTGGTATCACGTGTGGGCGCTCTTCATGCTCATAGGGATCATCTACGCGTGCGCGGTGATGAACATTTATAAGAAATCGAGCGCCGACATGGTGAGGAACTACTGGATGACGTATCGAGCGAATCATAACATCACGGGGATCACGAAGATCGCCGGGCGGGTGGGACGACCGACGCGGTTGGATCTGAGAATGTGGCAGATGCAGATGCAAGAGGCCAGGTCGAAGACGAGATTGTTTCTGCGATCGGTGGCGTCTTGTTACGCGGCGGGCATCTTCTTTCTCATCACGTCTCTCGGTTGCAGCGCGTACATCATGGGGTTGAAGTACACGGGGATGCGCGTCGGCATCGCCACCAACGCCGCCGGGATCGCGTTCGGTCTCACGCTCTTTGTTCTGTGCTTCTTCGTGGCTCGATCGACATACAACGTACCTGATGCGGTGTCGATGAAATTTGACGTTGGATTCTTGCACGAGGACTCGCCGGGGCGCTCGACGCCGCCGAACGCGCACACCCTGTACGAGACGCTGCGCAAATCGCCAGATGTCATATTTCAAACGGTGCAGAGACAAAGCTCGGGTCGGCGCCGACTCTTGGAAGATGCCCAACCGTCGCCTCCTCCGGACGCGACGCAGCCGCCACCACCGGCGTCTCCGCCTTCTCCGCCGCCTTCTCCTCCGCCTTCCCCGCCGCCGCCGCCGCCGGCGGATGACGAGAACTGGCTCGCGCAGTCGGTTTGGGTATTCGAGGAAGGTCATAAAGTGATCGATAATACGCATTACAACTTGACCTTCAAATTGGCATTAGCGGGAATCAATGGAGATGACGTGAATGAAAACTTCACCGACTGGGCCGCCAAGAGAATCGCGACTTTTAGCGAGATACCACCGGATGACGTGTACGTCTCAGAGCTCCGATCTGGCGCTGAGCACAAGATTGGTGGCATATGGACGGCTCGATTCCTCGCCGCAGCCGCTTTCATCGTGGTGTTCATCAATTTCTTCGGTCTGTATTCGCTTCACAAGGACGACAGGTTCTTGATGGCGGCGCACCTGTGCTTTTCTTTCGCCGGAATCCTCATGTTGATCATCGCGGCCGCGCTCGTGAGTAAGCACGCCGATGCGACGTCGAGACTCATCGCCAATAACTGGCACTCCATTCAAAACAAAGTCATCGGCGCCGGCGTCGAACCGGTCGACGCCGGTTCTTTCGCTCGAGCCCACTTCAAAGCCGCGGCGGCGCTCGGCGCCACCATCGTCATCCTGCAGCTCGCCTCCTTCATGTCCACCCTCTTCTCCTTCTTCAGCGATGGACCTTCGTATTCGCTTCTCTCACCCACCGCGCGCAGAAACGACGGCGGTTCCACACAAGGAAACTTTCAACCCGTCGAATTCGACCGTCTCGACGAGGAATACGGCAAACGCGGCTTTTTAAGCCAGGAGCGTTCCCACGCGCGTCGAGGGAGCGACGGCGTCGTCTCTCTCCGCAACTTCGCGTCACCGGGTAAAGACTTTTCCATCGATTAGCACGCTAGTGTAGCAGGCTGTAAAAGCATCCATTCTTGAGCTCCGAGCGCGCGTCCCTGATCGATTGACTCGACTCGACGCGCTCGAGAGAAAAAGCGTCACTGGTGGTCGTTACGCCCTTCGCGTCGACACCCGATGCGCGCCGCGTCGTCGCGCGCGCCGCCGCGCGTCTGCGCGCGCGTCGTACCGCGCGCGCGTTGCCCTCCGCGCCTCGCGCGAGGACGCGCCTCGCGCGCGACGACGCGCGAAGACGTCTTCGTCGACGCGCTCGTCGACGCGCTGGGCGCGCCCGCGCTCGAGCGCGACGACGACGAGGCGCTCGACGCGTACGTCGCGCGCGCGCTCGTCGCGGGCGCGAACACCGTCGTCGACGTCGCGCGCGTCGCGCGCGTCGTCGCCGAGTGCGCGGGACTCTCCGAGGCGACGGCGGCGGTGGCGACGACGAAGACGCCGACGCGAGAGGCGCGCGCCGAGCTCGCGCGGGCGAGAGGCGTCGCGAGCGCGCTGTTCAACGCGTGTACCTCGGCGTATAATCGGCTCAACGATTGGGAATCGTGTCAAACGCTGGTGCGACTCATGGGTGACGACGCCGGGTGCGCGCCGGACGCGGTCAGCTTTTCGCTCGCGGCGAGCGCGATGGAACGCGCCGGGAAGAGTGACGAGGCGAGCGCGTTTTTGCTCGCAGCCGAGTCCGTTCTGAAGCGAGGCACTCGACAGAATAAAAAGAAGAAAAAGGTGCGCATCGAAAAAGATGATGTATGTCTTAAAGTTTTGTACGAGACGGAGGACGTTGCCGTCGTGCACAAACCCGCGGGCATGCTGACGCATCCGAGCGAAGGCGCCGGTAGGTCGGCGACGCTCATGGACGTCGCTCTCGCGCAATTCGCCGGTGAGTTGAGCGATCTGAACGGGTCAGACAAGCGCGGAATAGTGAGTCGTTTAGATAAACCCACAAGTGGTGTGATTATCCTCGCGAAGAACAACAAATCTCACGCAGAATTGGTGACGCAGTTTTATCAGCGCGCGGTGACGAAGACGTACTTCGCGCTCGTGGACGCCGGCGGTACGATCGCGAACGGCGGTACGATCTTCGAACCGGTAGACGGTCATCCCGCAAAGAGCGATTGGCGAGTCATCGAAACGTTCGTCGGCGACCGTTGGAAATATGCGCTGGTTCGCGTCCATCCGCGGACTGGTCGCAAACATCAGATTCGCGTCCACATGGCGTCCGTCGGCTGTCCGCTCACGGGCGACACGTTGTACAGACGAGGTCGCACAAAAACACTGAACGCGAACGCACCCAAGTGCGTTCTCGACTCCTTGTCCGGTGGTAAGACTGGAACGACGTTCTTTCTTCACGCCAGTGAGACGATGTTTGACGTCTGCGGCGAGAGAATTTGCGTGGACGAGCCTCTGCCCGCTGAGTTCTCCGATCTTCTCGACAAGCTCCGCGCCGCGGCGTTGAAAACATCATCGTGAAGCTCACTCACCCGAGAACCCTAGCGCGTGCTGTACTGTACGATTAGACGTGGAAATTAATTGAAATGGAATGAATTAGATAGCATGTGTTGACCGTTTGCGGAAACAGTCTCTAAGTTTCTACAATTATGCGCTTATTGCGGGTAGCCGCTCGCATCCATCGCGTTGCCGGCAACCGCGGTGGTCGCCGACTCATCCTCCGGAATGTCGCACACAACGACATCGGAGGTGAGGAAAATCTTGGCAACAGAGCACGCGTTTTGCATCGAGCATCTGATAACCTTCGTCGGGTCGAGAACGCCAGACTCCATGAGGTCCTCGTACTCACCCGTCGCCGCGTTGAAACCAAAGTTCGGGTCCGCGGAGTTCATGACGCGCTCGCACACAACGGAACCATTGACACCAGAGTTGTTTGCGACGAGGCGGATCGGGTAGGAAAGGGCGCGCTTGATGATTTCCGCACCAACCTTTTGCTCATCGTTTTCCAACTTTTCCTTGATGCCGTCGACAGCCGCCGCGAGCTTCAAGAAAGTGCAACCGCCACCAATAACAATACCTTCATCCACAGCCGCCTTGGTGGCGTTCAAGGCATCTTCAACGCGAAGCTTCTTTTCCTTAAGCTCAGTTTCGGTTTGAGCACCGACTTGGACGATGGCAACACCACCCGAGAGACGCGCCGCGCGCTCGTTGAGCTTTTCCTTCTCGTAATCCGCCTCGGTGACTTCAATGAGACGGTTGATTTGCTTCACGCGCGCCGCAACTTCCGCGGCGGTATCACCAGCACCGACAATGGTACAAGACTCCTTGCCGAGTTCAATGCGCGCCGCGTTACCGAGGACTTCGACGCCGCACTTGTCGAGGCTCAAGCCGAGCTCCTCCTTCACGACGGTGCCGCCGGTGAGGATGGCGATATCTTCAAGGTACTGGCTCTTACGCTCACCGAAGCCCGGGGCCTTGATGGCGGTGATCTTGAGAGAGCCACGAAGCTTGTTCACGACGAGAGTCGCGAGGGCTTCTTGTTCGATGTCTTCCGCGATGATCATGAGCGGGAAACCTTGTTGGATGGCAGCTTCGAGGATGCCAATCATGTCGCGGGCAGAGGTGATCTTCTTGTCGACGATGAGCAACTTGCACTGATCGTAAACGCAAGTCATGCGCTCGCTGTCCGTGACGAAGTACGGGGAGATGTAACCGCGATCGAATTGCATACCTTCGACGACGACGAGGTTGTTGTCGACGGAGCGCGCTTCTTCGAGGGAAATGACACCCTTGCGGCCAACCTTTTCCATGGCGGCGGAGATCATCTCACCAATTTCCATGTTACCACCGGCAGAAATGGACGCAACCTTGGCGAGTTCGTCGTCGGCAACCTCCTTGGAGATGCCCTTGAGAACTTCGACGAGGGCGTTGACGGTCTTTTCCATACCGCGGGTGAGTTGCACCGGGTTGGTACCAGCCATGACAATCTTCATACCTTCCGCGATCATCGCCGCGGAGAGGACGGTAGCGGTGGTGGTACCGTCACCGGCTTCGTCGTTCGTCTTTTGGGACGCTTGTCTGACGAGCTTGGCACCGACGTTTTCGACCGGATCCTCGAGCTCAACCTCCTTCGCGACGGTGACACCATCGTTCACAATCTTCGGGGAGCCGTACTTGGACTCGAGCACGACGTTACGACCCTTCGGACCGAGGGTAACACCGACGACGCTCGCGAGCTTGTCGACACCCTTTTGCATCTTCTTCAACGCGGCGCCATCTTGCGCGTTAAAGTACAAGTGCTTCGCCGCAGCAGTCACGGAGAGCGGCGCGCGCGCTTGGCGCGTCGTGCGTCGCACACTGACGGCGATCGGCTTACCTACATCGTTCAATCCACATCACACGCATCCTTCGTCAGTCACATGCCTCTCTCGCGTCACCAGACCCCCTCGCCTCGCGCTCCGCCGGCGTCTATCCGCGCGGCGAAAAGGAATCAGCCTTCTCCTCATCCCCATCGTCTCGACATCCCGCGCCATCCATCGCGCGCGCGCCTCCCGCGCCCCGACGATACGTCTCATCGCATACATGCCCACCCTCCCTCGCGCGTCGCATCGCGGTCGAGTCTCGCGCACGCGTCGACGCACGCACCGTCTCGCACGCGCGTCCTGGCGGCGAAGGTCGTGGCGGTGGCGCTGCGTCATCGCGAAAACACGCGCACGCGTCGTCAGTCGATCGTTCTCGTCGCGGGTACATCCGGGCCACGGCGCACAAAAATATGTTTTCACCGTCTCGCGTCGCTCGAGTCATCGTCGACGCCTCGGCGCGCGACGACCGCCGGCCGATGGCTCGCACGCCGCCGGGGTCATCCACCGTCGGCAGCCAGCCATCGGACGGGGCGACGACGATCGTCACGCGTCTCGCGCGTCGCGCGTCGCGCGTCGCGATCGCGTCGAGGCGAGGAGAAAAAAATATGCGCGCGCGCGTCGTCTCGGCGCACCTCGTCGTGGACGCGGCGAACATCATGGCCGTCGTCGTCGAGTAGTGACGACGCGGTGGGCGACCCCTCGCTAGAGGGTTTCTTCGCGTGCGCTTTTATCTCTCTCTTGGGCGCGTGGGATCGCGTATCGTGAGGGTTGTGAAGCCTATGTGTGTGGAGGATGTGAAGATGACAGACACGCGGCGCGCGACGGTTTACGCGCGCTCGTCGTCGTCGTCGTCGTCGTCGGTGCGCTCTCCCGTGAGCACGCGATGAATGTGACGTTCTTTTTCGCGACCGAGTTCGGCGAGCGCGGCGGTGGGTCCGCGAGGGTCGGACCAGACGCACACGGCGCCGTCGGCGGAGGCGGAGGCAAGCGCGCGACCCCCCGGCGCGAAGGCGAGGGCGACGGCCGGCGCGGTGAGACGAGGGCTCGCGTGCGTGAAATCGCCGGATTCGTAATCGAAGACTTTGATGGTATGATCGGACCCGGCGACGGCGAGGAGGGCGCCGTCGGGGTGGGTGATGGTCGCCGCGCCGAGCTCGGCGTCGGAGGGGTCGTCGACGACGCGGAGGATGGAGGCGTCGGTGGGGTCCCACCAGGTGATCTTGCGGTCGGTTCCGGTCGTCACGATCTGCCCCTCGTCGGGATGGATGGCGATGGCTTTGAAGTACGTCGAGCCGAAAAAGGAGACGCGTCGAACGCGTCTTTCCAGGTCCCACACTATACACGAACCGTCGTCGGACGCCGTCACCGCCGACGCGTCGTCGTCGAACAAGACGATGTCGTTCACCGTGGATCGATGTTCCTTCATGGACGCTTGCAAAGTGATGACGTTAAATTTTCGAACGTGCCATAATCGTACGTTCCCTTCTGAACCGCCACTCATGACGCCGCACGCGTCCTTCATACCTCTCACCGCCGTGACTCGCTCGTGCGCGTTGGCGGCGACGAAGAGCGCTTGACCCGTGCCCACGTGATGCGCTCGAATTTTACCGTCGTCCCACCCGCTGACGATGACTTTATCGTTCGAGCCTGGCATGAAGCTCAGGCATAAACAACCGATCGAGCGCGAATTCACCTCGATGGTGGTCATCGACCTCGCCGTCTTGGTCCACCACACGCAAATTTCTGGACCCCCTCCCGTCGCGAAATATTCATCCGTCTGGAGCGGGAACGCTAAACTCGTGATTGGGAACTCGTGAGAAGTTTCAAGCGTCTTGACGCCGGCGAGAATATGGCATTTCCCAGTCAACGGATGCTTGGCGCAATATTCCACGCGGTGCAAATTTCCATTCGACATGCCGCAGTATACATCAAAGGTTTGCGACCCGTCGCGGTAATTCTCGACGTCGGTATCCCCGAAACGAAGCCCGAGAAGCGCGCCGTGTAAATACTTCCTCTTTGCATACTCTGATTTGCACGTTTCTGGATATTCCAGACCCTCGACGTCGGAATGAGGCACGCGCGAAGCCGCTATGCTCGTCACCGCTCCCGTTCCGAGCACACGCCTCGCCTCAAACTTGAGAGTACACATCCCCGGTTCTCGTCGCATCACCGACAGCTTCCCGTCGCCGCTGCCGGCTAGAATTGCGTTGCGAACGACAGCCAACGAACAAATGCCCTTTGAGACGTATTTTTTGAGTGTAAACGACTCTTTGATGGTGTGATTGCTCAGCGCAACGCACAGGACGTCGGCGCTCGACGTTCCCAAATATACGTACTTGTCGTCCTCATCGATCGCGATGGAGAGTACATCTCGCTTTAAAATGCCGAGTCGCACTTGCTGAAACGTCAATCGCTTACTATTTTCATCGTATTCCCACGCGCTCACGGTCAACTCTCCCGCGGATATGAAAGATTGGTTGGAGTGACGCAGAAACGCCACGGCTCTGACTTTACCGTCGAGAGGCGCGGGGGCTCCACACAGCGCTCGCCCGGTCGATACGTCCCACATAACGACTCTTCCATCATGCTCTCCCCCCACGCTCGCTAATCTGCTCTCATCAGTACTGAACGCCAGCGCGACGACGTCGCCGACGTGTAGCGACAAACGTCTTGCCAGGAAAAACGTAGTCGTGTCCGAGACGTCTTTGGCTTCCCAAATGATTATGTTCGCCTCGCCTCCGGAAACGCGCTCGCCGGAGGCGATGAATTTTCCTGACGGTGATACCGTCAACGCGGTCACTTTTCCGTCGTGACCGTGGAGAAACGTTGTGTTCGTCTTGCCATCCTCGGACTTCTCTTCCTTGTCCGAGTGAGCGAGAGACTGCGGGTGCATGGATATCACGACAGCGGCGCCGAGCGGATAGATCTGCGCCCCATCGACGGGATGGAGATGGAATCCATTCTTGACGGATCCCGAAAACCCGTTGAGTGCTTCGAGCGGTAGTGCCGAGCGCGACATTATGAGGACGCGGCTAATTTTAGCACGCCGAGTTGTCAAGGAATGAGTCTTTTATCAATTCACAATTCAGTTTTGAGACTGGGTGCGTACTTCTCGGCGATGGACGATCTCTTCAGTAAAGGCAGACGTAGCGTCTAACAAAGTCACTGCGGCGTACGCGATCCTCACGGCTGGGAGGTCGTCCTGATTACTCAAGGACGCGATGAAGGCAGGACGCTGTAGCGTTCCCTTCCAGATGGAAATATCACCGATATCTTCCGGGGCGTCTTCATCATTGTTCCAACTTTCGTCAACTTCGACGTTCTCTTCTTCTTCTTCCTCCTCTTCTTCTTCGCTATCGACTTGTTGACGACGACGTTCTTCAACAGCTTCGGCGATGACTTCGGGCGGCAGCAAGGCGGCGAGCTTACGACGAGCGAGTTTCCACGTGCTCATGTCTTTGCCGGTGTGCTTCAAAACGAGAGCTTCGAGAGTGGCCTTTGAAAGCTCGTCCGGAGCTTCGGGTTCCTTCTCGCGCTCGGCTTTCTCGCGCTCTGCAGCTATCTTGAACTCTTCGACTTGACATTCGTAGTACTTTTCTTCCAGGTGAAGGAGTTGTTCGGCAACGTAAGAGGTGGCGGCGTTCTTAAGTTTGTTGCGGAAAGTTCGCCAATCTATGGACGTTTCGAGACCAATTCTCTCGGCATTAATGCACATCGTGTCCATACACTTCCTCGCCGCGGTGAGCACGGCGCCTTCATCAGAAGCAAGGTCAGCCGCTGGGCGGGTGGCGACGTACACGTCAGCAGACGGCGCAGTGCGCGATCGCGCCGAACGGCGTTCTCCACCTTCCAGGGAAGCCGCATACCGGGCATCACGTTCTTCTTGACTCTCAGCCAGGAGCTTGAAGGCATCAGCGATCGTCACCTTGCGCTTTTCCAACTGTTTCTTCAGAGCGAGTTCTCTGACACCCTTCTCAGAAAGAGCGTCGAAGAGCTGGTCCACCGCCTCTTGGGAGTTGTACAGACCCCATTCACCGGAAAACGACTGCACGTAGATGGCATCTTTACGTCCACCGAAATTCCACCAGTACGTGGAGAGGTGACGATCCATACCCAGAGGTCTCGCACGCACGCTACACGCGGCATCCTCCGCTGCGCGCTTGACTTCTCGATCGCGGCTGCGCTTCTCTTCGAGCTCGAGCTTTCGTCTGGCTTCTTCTTCCACGGCTTCGCGCTTACGCTTTTCCTCGTTTTCAATCGCTCGGACCGCACGAAGCTCTCTCGATCGTTCGTTCTCGTACTCTTCGCGTTCACGATCGAGCTCAGCCTGGGCCTTTGAGACTTCGTTCTTCCATGCCATGAGTGCATGTCTATCTTCCGGATGTCCCTTGTACTCGCGGAGGTGTTCCGGGAGTTCAAAGCTAGGCTCATTCGCATCTTCCATTTTTACATCTTCCTGCTTGACATCTTCCTTTGAGTCTTCCATCGGAGTATCGTTGCCGTCGCCAGCTTCCGCTTGCGCCTTTGCGGCTTCGGCCGCAGCCTTGGCCGCTTTCTTTTCTTCCGCTAAGCGTTCGCGTTCGCGACGACGTTCCTCCTTTTCGGCTCTTTCGACGATGCGCCTGTTCGCCACAGCCTTCAACTTTGCTTCGTGTCTCTGACTTCTGAAGACATCCGCCTGTTGCATGCGAGCGGTGATGATGTCGCGGCATACGTCACCCTCGAGCGCCAAATCAGCTAGAGCGCGAATGAGGATGAGATGATCGGCATTTTCGAGCTTATCCCAAGTCGTCTTTTCCAACTTCTTTGCGACTTCCGTCGCCGCTTTGCCATGTGCATCTTCACCACCGTGTAAAATCAACTGGCGGGCCACCTCTGGCCAGTTGAGGTTGTTCAGAATGCGGTTCAAGCGCGCGATGAATCGTCCCGGGCCGCTCGCCGACGGAGAGATGGCCTCGTACAAAATGCTGAGGTAAAGTTCAGCCAGAGTCGATCTTGATTTCGGGTTCTTCTCAAACATGTTGTTCACGCCCTCGACGTTGGTCAAGCCAACTGGCGCCTGAAGACCGGTGCCGAAGACGCTCATGAATTCAGCCACAAACGCCTCTTCGGCGAGCACCTGTCCGTTCGGTAGCGGCACCGGCTTGGGAATGGGACGTAACAGTGTTTCTAACGGCACGCCAGTCTCTTTCGCCTCCTCCGCGAGCTCGACTGCTAAAATATCATCATCTAGAGGATATCGAGCCGCTTTCTCCTTCGCCGCCTTCTCTTCAGCCTTTGCCTTGTCTCGTTCAGCCTTCTCAATCTCACGCTGTCTGGCGCGCTCCGCCTTCTCTTCCTCTTTGAGGCGCTGCTTTTCTTCCATCAAACGAGCGCGTTCGGCGTCTCGCTCTCCCTTGGCCATCAACTTGAGTTTTTCGCGTTCAATCTGACTTTCGAGAGCGGCCAATTTTTGTCCAAAGATATCCGTCAACTTGTTGTCGAGATCGGTGATTTTGTCGCCGATGGCGTTCTTTGCTTCGTCTTCGGTCGCTGCAGCCTTTTCCTTCATCAGTTGAACTCGTTCACGGGTGATTTCCACGACAGCCTCGGCTCTCTCAACAGTTCCTTGAGTGAGGCTCTCCGTCCTCTCCGCCTTGGAAAGCGTAGTCGCGAGGATCTCGCGCTTCTTGTTCAACTTGTTCATCGCTTCGCGGATCTCTTTCTTGCGCTTGGCGACGTAAGTATCTTGCGCTTTCTTGATACGAGCCTTCTCGTTCTCGACCGACTTTTTCCAGGCGACCAAAAACTTGCGATCATCCGGACCGGTGTACTCTCGAAATTCCTTGTCGAGACGATCGCTCGGCGCATCCGCTTCGCAGAGAATGTCTTCGTGGGACTTGGCCTGAACGTTCGCCGCCACGAAGTCGTCCGGAGGATTGGATTCAAACTCTTCTAACGCCGTTCGCGCTTTTTCGGAGGCGCTCTTCGCCTTTTCGGCGGCGTTCTTCGCCTTTTTCAAATCGACGCAGTTTTGCTTGAGCTTGTCGCTCCACGCGAGCAAAGACGCCTTTTCGTCCGCTTCGAGGGTATCGAGCAAACCGGCGATTCCACCCTTGATTTTCGGCGCCTTGGCCTTGCGCTCTCTCGGCGGCTTATCCTCCTCCGCCTTGCGCTTGGTTCCCGCCGGATACCCCACATGCGCTCGCAACGCCCACTTATTCCTCGTGTTGGGCACGCGCACGAAACACTTATCGTGCGACAAACCGCTCGCCAAAACCGTCTTATTCTTCCCCACGTTCACCCCGTTCGCGCTTCCCATCTCATACAGCTCGTTCGCGTCCATAATCTTCGGCCACGCCTCCTCGAGCATCTTGAACACCTCGCGCTTGAGCGTCCCCGGTTTAAACCTCTCACGATCCGCATCGATATCAAACTCGCTCGCGTCCACCGCGGGCGCGTCCTCACCGCTCACCTCGTTCGGTTTACTCACCGCACCTCCACCCGCCGCCGCGCGCGCGTTCGAGCGTCGTCGAGACCCCGGATCGAAATCTTCATCCTCCCCGCTCTCGCTCTCCTCATCCTGATCATCCTCGCTCTCTACGTCGTCCTCGCTTCCATCGTCATCGCTCCGTCGACGCGCGCGAGTCGATGCCGCTTTATCCCCTCCCGCCTCTCCCTCCGCCTCACGCGTCGCCGCCGTCGCGCGCTTACGCATCTTAAACATCCTCTCTCCCTCGCCTCGGCGCGTCGCTTTCACGGTCAAAGCCGCGCGTCGCCGCCCACCGGTCGAGCGCCCTCGCGCGTGCGCGCGTCGACGCGCGGAGACGAACGCGCGCGTTCGCTCGCTCGCGCCTCGGTCGAGCGACGCGCGACGCACGCGGGCGGTCGCGCGAGCGCGTCTGCGGGGCCCATCCATCGCTCGAGCGACGCCGAGCGCGGGGACACCGCGTTCAACGAAACCTGGCCGCTCACTGTTTATGCATACGGAGACGCACCATTGTCGAATCAGGACTCGTCACCGAGTCCCAGTCGTGGGTGACGAGGGAAACGCGGATGGATGGATGATCGAGGACGCGCGCGCGTCGTCGTCGTCGTCGTCGCACACCCCGACGACGACGATCGCCATGTTCGCGACGACGACGACGACGACGAAGATCGCGGCGACGCCCCTCCGCGTCGCCGCCGCGCGCGGTGGGCGAAGCCGACGCGCGCCGGCCGTGACGGTGACGGCTGTGCGCGATGACGTCGATCGCGTCGTCGCGTCCTCGACGACGACGCGTCGTGAACACGTCCTCGCGGCGGCGTGCGCGAGCGCGGCGATGACGATGACCCGAGCGCGACCGGCGCTCGCGATCAGCGGCATGAACGCGGTGAAGGACACGCGCGAGGGGTACGAGTTCTTGTACCCGGTGGGGTGGCAAGAGATTCAAGTGGACGGCCAGCAGGCGGTGTACAAGGATATCATCGAACCGTTGGAGAGCGTGGCGCTGAACGTGTACCCGACGCAGCGCGAGAGCGTGCGAGACATCGGAACGCCGGATGAGGTGGCGAAGACGCTGGTCGGGAAGGCGCTCACGGCGCCGGGGGCGCAAGGGAAGGTGCTGGCGACGAGCGAACGCACGGATAAGGACGGACACTTGTACTACCAGTTTGAATTCGTGACGAGGACGAAGAGCTACGAGAGACACGCGTTGACGGTTGTGACGGTGACGCAAGGGAAGTTTTACACGCTCACCACGGGGTCGAGCGAGAAGCGATGGAACAAGATGAAGGAACGTCTCGCGGCGACGGTGGGTTCGTTCAACGTTTATTATTAAGCGCGCGGAGGCGTTCTCGTCCGAGAAGGTACACATTTGCAATTGGCTGAATAATACAATCGTTTCGAAAACAAACACTACGAATGCGCACGATTCAACCTCTAATCGCCTCGCCTGGACTCGCCCCGACGACCGCCGCGGCCGCCTCGACGACCGCCGCCGCCGTCCCGAGGAGGTTGCGCGCGAACCACCTCGCCGCCTCGCGTCGCGATGTCGTTGATCTTTACGCCCAGATTTTTCTCGAACCGTTTCAAAACGAACGCCTCTTGCGGTTCCGCGATGGTGACCACGACGCCTGGGCTCCCCATGCGCCCCGTTCGACCGGCACGGTGCACGTAGTGCGTCTCGTCGGTGGGAAGCTCGAGGTTGAAGACGGCGTCGCAGTCGTCGACGTCGAGTCCTCTCGCCGCGAGATCGGACACGACCAAGGCTCGGAATTCGCCTCGACGGAACGCCGCGAGCTCCTTCTGTCGTTCCATCTTATCCATGCCTCCGTGAAGCACGCCCACCGGCATGCGACGTGCCGTGAGCTTGGCTTGCACATCTTGTAACCGACGCCCAAAGTTGCAAAAAATCAACGCGCGGCGCACGTCCGTGGCGTGAATGGCGCGTCTGAGTTCGTCAACCTTGTGTCGACGCTCGGATATGACGGAACAGTGCGCGATGTGCGGCGGGAGACTGACGACGCCCTGCGTTTGCGCCTGTTGCGCCGCTGCAGAGGCGCTCTTTTGATCGCGCGCCTCGACGACGTCTTCGCTCGCCTCGTCGTCGACGGCGGCGGCGGCGTTCGAGACTGGTTTATCGTACGTCGCGACGATGTGCTTGAGATTCGGCGCGAGATACGAATACGCATCCAACGTCTCTTGTTTCAGCGTCGCGCTCACGATAACCGTCTGTCGCCCTCCCGGCACGCCCTTTCCCGTGTGTTCGCTGATTCTCGCCATGTCTCGTCTAAAGTTGCTCGCCAACAAATCATCCGCCTCGTCCACGACGAGCGTTCGCACGCCGTGCGTCTGCAAGATGCCCGATCGAGACAGTTCCGCCAAACGACCGGGCGTACCGACGACGATGAGCGGTCTCTTCCTTCGTATAGCCTCCTCCTGTCGTCTCGCGTTGGCGCCGCCGATGGCTTGCTGCGTGATTTGCCGTCCCAAGTCTCCCAAAATTCTCTCAACCTGACGTACGATTTGCATCGCCAACTCCTGCGACGGCGCGACGACGAGCGCGCGAACGCCCGTGCCGACGTCGGCGCGAATCGTTCCGCGCTCGTCGTCCATCATCTCGTTTATGATGGGTAAGAGGTACGCCAACGTCTTCCCCGATCCCGTGTGCGACTGCACGGCGACGTTTTCCCCTCGCGCGATCGCCGGCATCGCCGCTCTCTGCGCGATGGACGGCGACTTCATCCCAGACCGTTCCAACGCGCGCGCGAGATGTTTCCCCACGCCGATATCCGCGAACGTCACGTCCGCGTTCGCGTTCGCGTTCGCCTCGCCGCCGTCCCTCGACCCGTCGTCCCCACCGCTCACCCCCACCGCGCGCGTCTCTCCTCGTCTCTCCCCGACCATCGCCACCGTTCGCGCTCGACCGCTCATCCCACTCCCACACACCCCTCGACGCGCGGTCCCGCGCAACCAAGACGTCGCCATCGGCGTCAAACGCGCCGCCGCCGCGCGCGTCATTCGTCCCGACCGACCCCTTCGCTCGCGCCCGCGCACGTTCACGCGGGCGCGTCGACGATCGTTCGCGCGCGCGACGAATCGAAAAGACGACCCGAGTCGTCCCGCGCGCGCCGACGGGTGCGTCCCGCGCGCGCGTCGAGCAGTGTGGCGCGTCGCGCGCGCGCGCATTCACGTCTCGGTCGCGGCTGGGCGATTTACTTTAAAATCGTCACACGCCCGCGCGAGGACGCGCACCGACGCGTCGAGCGAGCGACACCGCGCGCGCGTCGTTGTCGGCATCGTCGTCATGGCGCCGAACGCGAGCGTGATTGACGCGGTGCGTCGCGCGGATGCTCTCGCGAAGAAGTGGATCGTCGATCTGTCCACGCTCGCGTCGCGATTAGTGAGCGACGTGGACGCGCGCGCGTCCTCGAGCGCAAGCGCGACGACGGCGACGATGACGGACGTGGACGTGGGCGCGCACGGTGTCGACGCGGCGGCGATTCGAGCGGTGATCGAGCGAGACGTCAGGGGATGGATGTTGAATCTCACGGCGGTGGCGGAGAGCGCGCCGTTTCGAGCGTACGCGCCCGAGTGGAGCGCGGAGCGGTGGATACGCATCGTCGCGACGATGTTGGCGTGTCTGATCGGTGCGCAGTGGGTGTTGGTGAAATTGGTCAGGTTTCGACGGGCGCAGCAGGGGTGGTGGTATTATCTGAAACACTCGAGACACGCGCGGTTGATTCTACCGCCCGAGTGCGTCACCGAGGCGCCGATGCGATCGCCGTTGAATAGGGTGACGAGAAAGATTAACAAGTACATCAAGAAGAAGGGAGGACCGTTGGCGAGAATGTCGAGCGGGGTGGACGCGTACTCGCCGATTCTGAGCGTGGATACGGAGGCGTTGCCGGAGGATGCGATGCCGCTGTTGGTGTTCGTCAATTCGAAGAGCGGGGGGCAGATGGGTAACTATCTTCTCGAGGCGCTGCGGTCGAATTTAAATCCGTTGCAGGTTGTGGATCTGCACAACACAGGTCCGAGAGCGGCGCTCAAGCTGTTCGCCAAGGTGCCGAACGTTCGAATCTTAGTCGCCGGGGGCGACGGTACGGTGGCGTGGATTTTACAGACGCTCGACGAAATCGACGTTCCGAAAAAGCCGCCGGTGGGCATCTTACCTCTGGGTACCGGAAACGATCTCGCGAGAGTGCTGGGCTGGGGCGGTGGCTACTCCAACGAACTCATCTCCGAGCTCTTGGTACAGGTTACCGAGGCGCACACCGCGTTGCTGGATCGTTGGGAGGTGGAGATCATGCCCAACGAGCCGCCTAAGACGCCCAATAAGCTCGCGTCGGCGGCGGGAATGCCGATGACGCCTCCCGTACCGAAAAAGAAACAGATTGTGTTTCAAAACTATCTCGGCATCGGTGTCGACGCGCAAGCCGCGCTGCGTTTCCACAGGACTCGTAATCTGCGCCCGCAACTCTTCTTTAGCGCGATGACGAATAAGCTCTTGTACGGCGCCTTTGGGGCGAAGGATTTGTTGGAGCACTCATGCGCGGGCTTGCACAGAAGCATTAGAATCTACGCCGACGGCGTGCGTCAGACCATTCCACCCGAGGCTGAGGGTATTATTTTGCTCAACATCAACTCGTTCGCGGGAGGTGTGCGCATGTGGGAGCGCGACGGGGCGTACGGCATGTCCTCGATGCAGGACGGCATGGTGGACATCGTCGTCGTCCACGGCGCGTTGCACCTGGGTCAGCTCAACATCGGCGTCGATAAACCCGTGCGCATCTGCCAAGCGAGAGAGGTGCGCGTCGTGATTGATCGTAAGATCCCCATGCACGTCGATGGTGAGCCATGGGAGCAACCGTCGTGCACGATGGATATCAAACTTAGAAACAAGGCGACGATGCTGCGCCGAACGGCGGACGTGCGCGGCATGACCATCATTGAGATGCAAAACACGCTCGACTGGGCGCGCAAGGAGGACATAATCTCCGACGATCAGTGCGAACAAATCATGGTGGAGGCGCACCGTCGCGCCGACACGCAGGCGACGGAGAACGGCCAGCGTCGATTGACGCTTCACCGACGGTCGGGGAGCATAGGCAACCTGTTGCAGGCGAAGAGTTCGTCGTACAGCCAACTCTTTGCGGGCGAAGGTTTCGGGCTCGGATGAGACGTAACGTTGTAATCTTGAATAGAATCTGTACCATTTTCACGTCGACCTTCGGAGGCGTCCCCACAACTCAACCCTCGCGTCCCCACGATGGCCAAGTGGGGCGAGGGCGACAGCCGTTGGATCGTCGACGAGCGCCGCGATGGCACGAACATCAACGGATGGCACTGGGAGGTGCGTTCGACCGCGTCGCGAGCGATGCGAGCGGTGACTGACGACGAATATTCTCACGATGCGTAGGAACGAAACATGATGAAGTGGAGCCGCGAGCGCATCGAATCCTTGCTCGTGGGCGCGGATTTGAACGTCCCGATGTGCGATGGGTGCGCGTCCGTGTCATCGTTGACGAAATTTGAGGGCGATTCGAGCGTGAGCACGCGAAAGGGGGGTAAAAAGTTCGGGTGCTTTGACTTGAGCTTTACGCTCAAGTGGACCGGACGCGCGGGCGGCGTCGAGTCGGTGGAGGAGACGGAGGACGTCACCGGAGAGATCAAGGTGAAGGAGTTTTGCTCGACGAACGATGAAGACGAGTACGAGTACGAGGTGACGGCGAAGGATGGGAAGTCCGAGTCGAAGGCGTTGTTGAAGGCGCGCATAGAGAAGAGCGTCGAATCCGTCTTGTTGCCCAAGCTCAGACAGTTTTGCGACGAATTGAAAGAGCTTTGAGAGCGTTGCTAGCGATCGGGATTAGCACGCGATCAAACATTATTATTATTCGACATCTTTATTCGAGGATGGAACGTAAGTAGAATTATTTGTGATGATACAGCTGTTTGTCGCATTACAAACGTACAGAGCGGCTCCGCTCGCGAAACAACTTGTCGTCGCCACGTGCCAAAAGTGACGACGATGCTAGCCTCAGAGAGCCTTCATACCCTCGCTTATCTCTTCGATACCGGTTGCATCGGACTCAACACTGTCTCCGCTCTCGCTACGACTCCATCGCGTCTCGCGTAATCGCACCTTTGTGCGATCAGAGTTGATCTCAAACTTGTCTCTGTGAGTGTCAAAAAATTCGAGATAAGTCTCCGGCATGGTCACCGGTTTACGACAGCGACCGCTGACGCCCGATTTACTTTTGATGGGCATCCACCCATCGCCTCCCTCTTTGAACAAAAAATCAAACACTTTTTCGAGATATTCATCCCTCGCCGACCGGAACGCCGACCCCGTGAACTTGACGGCGGGCTTGGCCCCGCCGGCTCGGTTTCCGAACGACGAACCAGATCGCGCGTGCGGCACGGAACCAGACTTGAAGGACGAATTTCCACGAGGAGGTTTACCCGCGTTCCCATTCATCGAGCGCGCGCTGCCCGCGCTCGGCGCGTACGAATACACAGCCACCGGCGGAGACGCCGACGACGCGTGCGACATAGGCGACGCCCCCTTTTCCAAGTGTTCGAATTTCCTCTCCGCCTTGAGCGAAGACAACGGCGAGAGCGTGTACGACGGTGAATCATCCACGCCAAACCTTGCCCCTCGACCACCGACGCCTCCTCCCGCGTGCATCGGCGTGTTCATCAACACCTGCGTCGGAGAAGAAGTTTCCGGAACGAATCTTCGCAGCGGTCCCGGAGACCCCGCGCACTCTCTCACAACCTCCAAATCCGCCATCGTGATCGCCGGCGCCGGCACCGCGTTCAACGCCTCCTCCATCGACGGACCGTCTTCGAATAAATCATCGGGAAGATAATTCACCAAATCGTCATCGTTCACCGGCGCGCTTCGACTCAGGTACGCCATGGCGCGCGTAGTTTACGATACGCGCGCGCTCTCCTTTCGCGTCCTCGCGTCCTCACACCCACGTCCCGACGTCCACACCTCCGTCACCTCTCGATGCCTCCTCCGAACCTCCTCGTCGCTTCGCAATCTCCGCGCTCAGTTCGTACACCTTCCCTTGAATCTCCGCGACGACGCGCGCGTTTTCCCTCAGCGCGTCGGCGTACGCCTTATCCTCCTCCTCAACCTCCCGCAACGCCTCGCACGACCGCTCCAGGTGTTCGAGCGCGTTCGTCAATCGCGCACGCTCGATCTCCAACGCCTCGATCGCGTCCTCAGCGTCGATCGTCCCTCGCGTCGCGCGCTCGACGACGTCGTCGCTTTTCATGCAAGACACGTCGCGCGGACGCGGACGCGACGCGACGCGTCGACGCGACCGATCGCCCTCGACCGCGCGCCTTCGACCGACGAACGTCGTTCGGTCGTTCGGTTCGTCGTCTCGCGTCGCGTCGCGTCCGGTCGCGTCGCGGCGCACAGAGACGGACGCGCGCGCGCGGGCGTCGAGGGTGCCCGCGCGGGGGTGACGTGTACGTGTTCGCATCAGGACGGGGTTTCTTTCGTTCCTGTTCGCATCAGGATGGGGTTTCTTTCGTTCCCGCGCGATGGCGCTCGGGAC